>Ga0070729_10002114_pt1 | contig 26857 bp, 14 predicted proteins | sample tdDd472_FD_66725 | JGI IMG/M metagenome (GOLD analysis project Ga0070729, IMG submission 66725) | Marine sediment microbial communities from the Atlantic coast under amendment with organic carbon and nitrate - tdDd47.2 | ecosystem: Environmental > Aquatic > Marine > Coastal > Sediment | place... | reverse complement strand
ATAATATATGTCAAAATCTGGAAAGTGGGACTGTTAAAATGGCAATAATAGGATTATTTAGAAACAAAAAAAGTCTTGAAAAACAAGACTTTAGATTGTGTGGGCCCCCGGGGATTCGAACCCCGAACCGACGGATTATGAGTCCGGCGCTCTAACCATTGAGCTAGGGGCCCAAGTACATATTTCATCTCATAATGAGCGGGCTAAATTTATATGCAAAAAAATATATTCACAAGTAAAAATTACTAATTTTCACTAATAAAGTTTACAAGTTGTTTAAACTCATTCAGACTAAGTTCTTCAGGTCTTCTCCCAAGATCAATAGGACAATTTTCAAAATTTTCAGGCAACAATGACCTAATAGAATTACGTAAAGTTTTACGACGTTTATTGAAAGCTACCTTAATTGTACTCTGTATTGATGTAAATAAATCATAATCAATTTCATTATTATTGAATAAGATTGAAAAGAAAGATGATGTCACTCTTGGAACTGGACGAAAAACATTAGGTGAAACATCGAAATGAATTTTTGGTTCACCAAAAAATTGACTTAATACTGATAAAATACCATAATCTTTGTTACCAGCATTTGCAGTGATCCGTTTTGCAAATTCTTTTTGTACAAGGAAATAAACTCCTTTGATGTATTCAGCATTTTTATAGGCGATTTCCAGTAAAGGACTTGTAATATTATAAGGAACATTTCCAGTGTATTTCACTTTTTTACCATCGCAAAATATCTGTGAGAAATCAAATTTCAAAGCATCACCATGATATAGTTTGAAATTGTCATATTTTTCAAATTTCAGTTCTAACTCAGGTATCAAGTCATCATCTAGTTCGATAGCATGGACAATTGCTCCGGCATTCAGCAGATGTTCTGTCAGGGCACCTCTTCCCGGTCCAATTTCTATGATCTCCTCACCATTTTGTGGATCGATGGCTTCTGCAATTTTCCTAAGAATATTGGGATCAATAAGGAAGTTCTGCCCGAGTCTTTTTTTTGCGTAATGGGACATTATTTTTGTAATTCGTAATTGGTAATTAGAAAATTCATCTCAGACCAAAGAATCGGATTGCATTTTCAGTTGTGATTTCAGCCACTTCTTCAATGGAAATATTTTTTAGTTCAGCCACTTTATCTGCAATAAATGGTAAATTTACTGGTGCATTGGTTTTACCACGTTTTGGTTCCGGTGAGAGAAACGGGCAATCGGTTTCCAGCATTAATTTCTCAATGGGAGTCGCTTGCACTGCTTTGTGGCCTATATCATTCTTTTTATAGGTGATATTGCCGGTAAAGGAAATCATCAGTCCTAAGTCCATCATTTTTCGAGCATAATCTGCATCGCTACCAAAACAATGCATCACAGCATTGAAATAATTGACGTCCTTAATCAATTTTTCCGTATCATCATCAGCTTCACGATTATGGATGATCATTGGCATTTCCATTGATTTTGCAATCTCGATCTGCTCACCAAAAAACTTAAGTTGTAACTTTTTTGGTGAATAGTTCCGATAATTATCAAGACCAATTTCACCTATGGCCACAGTTTTTTCATGTTGAAGCAATTTTTCTAATTCCTGCTGCCAGCCTCTTTTGGCATCTTCTATATCATGGGGATGAAAGCCGGCTGCTGCGTAAATGCAATCAAATTTTTCTGCCAACTTAATTGCTACATAACTATTAGGAATATCAGTCCCAACACAGATTATTTTTGTGACATTATTTGCTAAAGCCTCTTCTATCACTTGTTCGTGATTCTGGAGAAGAGGCTTATAATTTATATGTGCGTGTGTATCGATAAATTGCATAAATTCTAACTTACTTTTGAGCCCGGTTTCATTTCTCTATCCGGAGTGACGACTGCAAGTTTCTTTTTGTGAGATGCTGCCAGGATCATTCCGTTGGATTCAACACCACGGATTTTAGCGGGTTTCAAATTGGCAACAATTACGACTTCTTTTCCGATCAAATCTTCGGGTTCGTAATGTTTAGCAATTCCAGCCACCAATTGACGTTCTTCTGAACCTGCATCAACAGTAACTTTCAGTAATTTATCTGCACCTTCAATTTTTTCTGCTGTAAGAACTATTGCAGTTTTGAATTTCAATTTTGTGAAATCCTCAAAATCTACCAAATCTTCAGTTTTTGCTGGTGCTTTTTTAGGCTCAGGTTTTGTTTCTTTTTTCTTTACATCAATTCTTGGAAACAATGCAGAAAATTCACCAAGAGCTTCACCTGATTTCAATTTCCCCCACTGATATTTATTTTCATTATTTCCCACAGGAAAAACAGCAATTAGTAGATCACATTTTTCCGGCATTAATGGGTGGAGAAGATTTGCAGCCAATCGCAATCCTTCAGCAGCAACATAAAGTACTGTTCCCGCTTTAACCTTGTCTTCTTTTACTAGTTTCCATGGTTGACGAATTTCCATAAATTTATTCATAGATCTGACAAAATTTATTACAGCATCTGTGGCTTTATTTAATTCCAATCTGTCGACATGTTTGCGGACAGTTTCTTCCAGTGCTTTACCTGTGTTTATGATATTATTTTCTTCATCTTCAGGATTAATGCATTCTGGAATTTTATTGTCATAATTTTTACGAATCAATGTAGAAACACGATTCGCTAAATTTCCAAAGTCATTCGCCAATTCTGAATTATAGCGAGTAATGAAAAGATCTTCTGTGAAATTTGCATCATTTCCCAGCATCATATCACGAATCAGGTAATACCGCACAGCATCAACACCATAGGAATCAATCAGATCCAATGGACTGACGATGTTTTTCAAACTTTTGGACATTTTCGCTTTGTCCATCATCCACCAGCCGTGAGCAAAAATTGTTTCTGGCATTGCAATTCCAGCCGCTTTCATCATGGTTGGCCAATATACACAGTGAGTTGTAACAATATCTTTTCCGATGAGATGATAGCTGGCAGGCCACCATTTATTGAATTGTTCATCATCCTGACGATAACCAACGCCCGATACATAATTCAACAAAGCATCAAACCAAACATAAGTCACATAATCAGTATCAAAGGGTAATTCAATCCCCCAACTCAATCTGGATTTTGGACGAGAAATACAGAGGTCTCCCAGTGGCTGTTTCAAAAAACCCAATACCTCATTTTTTCGATGTTCGGGTCTGATAAAATCAGGATTGTCATTGATATAATTAATAAGCCAGTCTTGATACTTGCTCATTTTGAAGAAGTAATTTTTTTCTTTAATGTATTCCGGTGCTTTCTGGTGTTGAGGACAAAGTCCATTTTCCAGTTCTTTTTCTGTGTAAAATCTCTCACAACCCACACAGTAATATCCACCGTACTCATTTTCATATATTTCACCTTTGTCCCATAGATCCTGCAATACTTCCTGCACTGTTTTTTTATGAAAGTCTTCAGTTGTCCGGATGAATTTATCATAATTGATATTTAGTTTGTCCCAGGCATCCTTGAAATGAACAACCATGTCATCACAATGTGCTTGTGGAGAGATACCACGATTGTCAGCAGATTGTTGTACTTTCTGACCATGTTCATCAGTTCCGGTTAGGAAAAAGGCATCTTTGCCAAATTCACGCTGAAATCGTGTAATTACATCAGCCAAAATTGTGGTATATGCGTGACCAATATGTGGTTTATCATTTACATAATAAATAGGTGTGGTCACATAAAAACTATTCTTTGAATTCATTATCTATCTCATGTTTTTGATTTACAGGTTCACTTATCAATTTTACTTTACTCTTATATTCGTTGAAATCTATATCTTCATAGTGATCGTCTTTGATATTTCTTATTGTCACAATATCTTTGAAAACATCAATTTTTTCCAATATACATTTTTCTTTTTTGTAATTTAGAATTGAACCATATGGTGGAAATTCATTCAATACTTTTCGATATTCATCATATTCGAAGAGGAAACAACATTTCAATTTACCACAACTACCAGAAATCTTACTTGGATTCATCGGCAGGTTCTGTTCTTTTACGATCTGAGTTGTTACAGGTGAAAATTTATCCAAATGGTTGGCACAACAGAGGCTTCTGCCACAGGAACCGATTCCATCAACCAAACGAACTTCTTCTCTTGGATTGATCTGGCGCATCTCAATACGGGTTTTGAATTCTGATGCAAGAACTTTCACTAATTCACGAAAATCAATTCTATTATCAGCAGTAAAGAAAAACATCAATTTTTTACGATCAAACTGAAAATATGAATTTACCAGTTTCATTTCCAGACCAAGTTTCGCTACTTTTCTCTCACAGAAAATATGTGCTTCTTTTTCTTTGCGGAGATTGTATTTGTATTGTCCGATGTCTTCTGGAGTAGCCTTTCGAAGAATTTTTGGAAGTGAATTATCAAGTTCTTCAAAAAACTTCGCAGGATTAATGACACAACGTCCCATTTCTTCACCACTATCAATATGAACGATCACCAGATCATCATCTTCAAGTGGCAATTCCATTGGATTCGCAGCCTTTATTACATTGCTGTTAAAAAACTGTAACTTTATGGTTCTATTATATTTAGTTTCTATCAATTTTTATTACCTATCATTTTTTTTATTTTAAAAAACAAGTCCATTAAAGAGACGTTAATATAAACATTGCGGTTTATGTAATCAATACAATTATCAATTACCAGGTTAATCCCAAAGGAGTCAAAATTTGAGTAATTATCAACAAAATTCTGCAGTGTTTTTTCCTGGTCAAAATGGATCAATTCCTTGTCTTCAACTTGCTGTCTGAGCATCTCTGCATCGCGAAACCAGAAATTTATCGACGTCAAAATTTGAACAAATAATTCGCTATCTGACTTTTGGATTTTTGCCAATTCAGGAACAATAGAATAAATACGTTTTCGGTTCCATCCTGCAATTGTTCTGATTACATCAAGTGTAATTTCTTTGATAAATTTCACATCCTGATTCATCAATTTCAGCAAACCGGTCATATTTCCATCAGCAAGGTTTACAATAAGATGAATTTCCTCACTACTTAAATCACTATTTTCGAGATAACTTTTGATTTCATTGTTTTGCAATTTATTGAAGAATAGTGGTTTACAACGTGATTTTATTGTTGGAATAATTTTTCCAATTCTGGAAGTCGTTAGTATAATGGTCGTCTTTTGCGGTGGTTCTTCCAAAATTTTCAGGAATGCGTTGGCAGATTCTACATTCATCTTATCAGCATCAAATACAATGATAACTTTCCAGCCTTTTTCAGGTGCTGAAAGATAGATGTTTCTCTTCAAATAACGGACAAGGGAAATGGGTATATTTTTCGCTCTTTCCAGTACAATTTTTTTGTAAGGATTCTGGGACTTTTCCTGAATTTGCTGTTGCAGTTCTTCTATTTCGCCAGAGGATAGTTTTGACACCGGATTTTCATCCTGTACTTTTCCCACAGCAGGAATCGGATAAACCAAACTTACATTGCCATGCTCAAGTTTTCTCATCTTTTGACAGGCTGCACATTCCCCACAAGGTTTTTGTCCTTCACCCTGACAATTGAGCATTGCAGCAAATTCCATTGCAAAACCTTCTGCTCCACACCCTTCCGGACCATAAAAAAGGTAGCCGTTTGCTATTTTTTCATTTTGAATTGCCTGTTGCAAAAATTCCAGATTCTTTTCCTGGTTTATCAAATTAAATAATTTCATGTTCTTCTTTTCAACCAATATTCAGGATTGAGTTTGTTATTATTGTTCCAAATTTCGAAATGTAACCGGGTTCCATCAAAGGAGCCTGAATCGCCAATTTCAGCGATTTTTGTGTGTTTTGCCACATACTGATCTTCACGGATATTCACATTGGTCACATGAGTGTAGACTGAGTAAAAATTATCCCCATGATCTATAATAATTGTATTTCCATAACCGCGTATATAAGTAATCGTAGTAACATATCCATCGGCAACAGTAATGACTGATGTACCTTTTCTGGCACTGATATCTATTCCTGAATTTTCAGTAATGGTTTTAAGTTTTGGATGTTTATGTTTACCGAATTTACTTACAACTGTTCCACTAACAGGCCAACTAAGTTTCCCTTTTTTTTGAGAAAATGGTACATTGTCTTTTACACCACGTAATGTTCTTTGACGAGCGATTTCTATTTCACGCTTATCTTTTTCTTTTTCCAGTTTTGTAAGAATACCTTTTAATACACCCGCTGCTTTTTCTTTTTCCTTGATTTTCTCAGCATAATATTTCTGGTTGCGTTTTGCCTTTGCTAATTGATTGGAACGCAGCACTTTTTGGCTCTTTAATTCATTAGCTGATCGTCGTTTTTCCGATATCATTTGTTCACGCGATTTGACATCGCTTTCAACTTTGGCTTTCAGCGTTACTGTAGAACGAATTTTATCCTTAATCTTCTGCTTATTAGCATTATGGATATCATTGATTATTCGTAAATATTTATATCTATAGAAAGCCTGATTAAGATTCTTGGCAGTTAACAAAAGTTCCAAATCAGAATATTCACCTTTTTTATACAGGTAATTATACTGAGTAGCAATTTGTTCTTTGAGTTTTTGAATTTTGTCTTGATTGTCCTTAATCGTCACTTCATGACGACGAATTTGTTTTCGCTTTTCTTTGATTTCATAATCTAATTGATTTAGTAATTTCTCGATCAAACTGATTTCCTGCTCAGTTTTATTTAATTGACCAAGCAGTGTTTTCTCTCGATTTTTATTGCTATTCAATGACTTACGAAAATCAGCAATTTCTTTACGGATTCTATCAAGGGTTTTAGACTTATCCTTGATTTGTACATTCAGATCAGTCTGTGCAAAAAGAATTAGCGAGATTAGTATTATTGATGTTATTTTAAATATTTTTTTCATATTTCATAATAATTGCAATTAGAGGAAAGTACATAAACTTTTAATGAAATTCAAGAAATGAAAAAAGCATTTCTCATTATAAAAAAATGGAGTCAGATAAACCAACTCCATTTAATAAATTCAATTAAAATGTATTCTTATTTAATCAGAATACACTTTTTCATTGCTGTGAAATTATTGGTTGATATTTTGTAAAAATATACACCTGACGCTATATCAGATCCATCAAGAAGCACAAGATAATTCCCAGCACTTTTATTTTCATTTACTAATGTTTTTACATGGTTACCAAGAATATCAAATAGATTAATTCTTACTAAACTATTTGTAGGAATTGAATATTTAATATTTGTAGTTGGATTAAAGGGATTTGGATAATTTTGTTGTAATTCAAAATTTTTGACTATTTGTTCTTCTTCAACACCAACAGTTCCGTCAATAGTCACCACAGTTGTGTACCAACTTTCATAAAATTCTCTATCCACAACAGTTCCTGCAAAATGATAATTCACACCCGGTGTTAAACCTGTAATGGTAACAGAAGTAGAGTTTTTATCAACATCCATACTATATTCAAAATTGAAATCTTCAGGCATATAATCATCATAATGAATAACATACTTTTGAATATCTGCAAGTTGTGTATGTTCCCACGATAAAGTCACTTCACCTTCACTTCTATTTGTTATTCTGAAATCAATCATTGGAATTGGTGGCGCTGCCATTTCCGGTTCTGATGACCATGAACTTACTCTTACATTATCATTCACCCTATCACCACGTCCTGTTGGATTATCATTGTTGTGTAGTGGTCCAGATGGATTACCAAAATAACTTGTATCTACTTTGAAAATATTTCCAGAATCATCATTATAAATCGCATAATAGTGTTCCATAAAGTTACAATTTAAAATATGAGGTTCACTATTGTCTGCAGTGTAGATGCCATCACCTTTTCTATTACATTTATTTGTAATAAAAGAAAAGCCGTTAATAACCGGGCTGGATGTAGATAAAGCAAGTCCACCCCCATTATTACTCGCAAAATTATGAGCAAAAATTATTGTATTCATTTCAGGAGTAGAACTTTTCAGCATCATTCCACCGCCAGTATCATTTGCTTTATTTTCAATAATCTTTAGGTTAAAGAAGGAAATATCATCACTTTTTGTAACATATATCCCACCACCATCAAAACTAGCATGATTCCGGTGAATTGTAGAATTCATTATAGTGACCTTAGAGTCACTAATATAAACTCCAGCTCCATCATCACCACTCATATTACTTGCAATAGAAGAATTATTAATCGTGTTTACAGTTTTCAATAATGCTACACCACCACCATCGCTATAAACAGAACGATTGCCTTTAATTTGTGTACTATTGATTGTGATATTTGAACTATCTTTACAAAAAATACCACCACCGGCATACCCTGAAGAATTTCCTTCGATGGTGACATTTTCAAGTTGAGGACTTGAAAAATCATGACAGGAAATCCCACCACCAGTTAACTCACAAAAGTTATTGCTTATAACTGTTTCATAAATAAGTGGTGACGAATGGTTTTTACAATATAGTCCACCACCATCCTCATACGAAGTATTGCCATCAATAACTACATTAATAATATTTGGTGACGAATAATTTTCAAGATCAACTGCACCGCCACCATATTTTGAAATATTATCATAAATATTTAGATTTTTATAAATTCCAAAACAACTATCCATTGCATAAATACCTGCACCACTTCCCCACTGTGCATAATTGTCATAGATTTCACAGTCTAGAATATGTGGTGAGGAATGATTTTTCATATAAATAGCAGCACCATCACCACTCTGATAACTAATACCGATTGTATGATGATCTTTTATATGAAGATTTTTCAATGTAGGTGAAGCATAGTTTAAATAAAATCCACCTCCGATATTTGTTTCACCATTTTGTATGGTAAATCCATCAATTACTGTAGCTGTATCAATCATGTCAAAAGTAAAATTCATAGATATAACAGTACCACTTTTTGATCCATCAAGAATAGTATTTGTATAATCTCCTGAACTGACAAGTCTGATACCATTGCCATTTGGCCAAATAAGATTCTCATAATATGTTCCCGGTGCAACTAATACTGTATCGCCATAATAAGCTCTATCGATAGCATCCTGAATTGTTGCATAATCACCAGGAAAATTTATTGTTTTTGCAAACAGACAATTTAATCCAATAAAAATAATCACCAAAAATATTGCAAGTCTTTTATTCATTTTATTTCCCAACTAATCTTTAACAAAAATTAAACTTAAATCATTAACTAAAATAACATGAAAATATATACTATAAGTCCTATAAAATTCAAGGATTTCATTAAGAAAGAATGTGATATTTTTTTTTACGTCAATTTTTCCTTGATGAATAAGATAAATAAAATTGAATTAATATTGTTTTACAGACGTGTTTAAGTAGAAATCTGTGTACTCACATAGATTTTTGTTTACAAATTATTCTGAATGAATAGAATTCTTTTTTACATAGTATTTTTTGTCTATTTTTAAAATGAAATGGAAAAGGCCACAAAATATATTGCTCTAATTCTTTTTTTATTTATAATTAATTCCTTTGCCAAGGAAATTGATCAAAGTAAAATTGATGAATTGAAGAATATGGTAGGACAGTACAATCCTAAAAAAAACTATAAAATATTGATTGATGGAATTGGAACTGGCTATAAACCAATAAATGAAAATGAGTGGAATGTTTTTACTGAATCTTTCATAGAGGTGAAAAAAAATACTACTCTTCCATCCAAACTTGATAATTCCAAAACCAAATGGTTCCCTCCTGTCGGAAAACAAGGAAGCAAAGGTTCCTGTGTAACCTGGTCGACAATCTACTACGCAAAAACTTTCCAGGAGGCAAAAGAACATAACTGGGATTTATCCAGATGTAAATATGGTGGTCTATATCCTGGAGAACCGGATGTAAAATTTCAATCCTTGATCATGAGTCCTGACTTTGTTTATCACCTAAGCAATAATGGTAAAGATAATGGTATTTCTATGATTGACGTCGGAGAAATACTCCAAAATATTGGAACCTCAAGTTGGAGAACAATGCCCTATAGAGTTTATAACTATTCTGATTGGCCTGAAGAAAACGCTTTTCGGGAAGCACCTCTCTACCGCTCAAAAACCAGCGTTCAATCATACTATATGGATTCCGATGAATCAATAGGTGGTATAAAATCTCTCCTGGTAAACGGAGCATTGCCTACTATAAATATTGATGCCAATAATTTTAAAAACTTTCGGGAAAATTATCTTTGGACATTGGATAATTACTCACCTAAAGGTACAAATCACGCCACAACAATTGTTGGGTTTGACAATAATTTTGGTCCTTATGATGAAAATGGTAAAGAGGTTTACGGTGCCTTCAAAGTAGTAAACTCCGGAGGGGAAAATTGGGGTGACAATGGCTTTTTCTACATTTCCTATGCATGTATAGTTGAAAAAATTAAATATGTACAATTCTTTGAAGATTTAGTGGACTATCAGCCGGAATTGATCACAGTCTTTCGTTTTAGTCATCAATACCGTTCTGACTGTAATATTTCATTTGGTGTGGGATCAGATAATATTAAATTAAAATCTAAATCTTTCTTTGATGGAATTCATGATGAACCTAAATTTAGTTTTCCATCTAATAGTATCGCCTTTGATATAACAGAATTTGCTGAGGACTTTCACAATTCAAATCAATCAATAATCATGCATATTGAAGATTACACAAAACCGGATATTGGTAAGATTAATTACTTTAGTGTCGAAGAATACCAGGATTATTCACAAAAACCAACTCAAGTATTTATTAATGAAAAAACACCTGTCCAATCCATAAACAATAGCTCGTTACAACTATTCATTAGTACAAGAGATTCTGATTATGTAGATATTCAATTTAACAAATGGACAATTGATTTTAATGAAATATTTATTGGTTACAATGATACCAATTATTTGAATATTCAAAATCTGGGAAAAACTGTTGAACTGAAACTCAATTTAGAGGAATATGAAAATTTCAAACTTCCTTATAATTCAATTCAACTTGCTCCTTCTGAGATATTATCATTGCCCATCATTTTTGAATCCGACCAACTTGGTGAATTTTTAAATATTTTATCTGTTGAAATAGAAAACACAAATCGCCCGGCTTTTACAATTCCTATCAAAGGCAAAGTCATTGAATCACCAAATATACAAGTAGAATTTGATGAATCTGAAATTGTAATAAATGAAAGTGATAGTCTTTCAAAAATTCTTAAAATATCCAACTTATCAGGAAGTGAATTGAATTACAACATACAATGTGACTTCCAATGTCCAGATACGATTTTTCAGAATATAATCTACCAGAAAACAGATTTCTCAAACGATACACAACATAATGGATTTCAACTAATTAATTCATATAATAATATCATTGATAACAATACCGGAATGACTATTGTAAATGATAAAATATATTATATCAATAATGAAAAATTGTTTTGTTATGATATGATCAATCAACAAAAGTCAGAATTATTCCAAATTCACCGCGAGGCATTTGGAATTGTATGGGATGGCGACCTTTTCTGGATTGGCAGAAAGAATAGTGATCTTTACGGTTATAATATTTATGGAGAAGTAGTTGATTACATAGAAATTCCAATATACAATTATATTTCTGTCGCCTATACGGGTAAATATTTCATTGCCGCCTCAAGTGAAAATTCCAACCTCGTGATTTTTGATCGAGAAGGAAATACTCTCTTTAAAGCCGAACATATAATTCCTGGAACAACACACGACATTGATTGGTCCTATTCTATTCCTGAGTCTCCCCTATTAATCCTGGATAAATTATCAAAAACACTCTATTTATTTTCTCTTAGTAATAATGAATTATCATTTATCAATTCAATAAAACTTGTTGGATTCGAGATAAATACATTTGAGTACAACAAGGGCAAAATCTGGATTTCTGATTATAATAGCAATATCCGGATTATTGATATCAATATAGATGATTGGATCAGACTTAATAACCAATATGGAACTTTACAAAATGACCAGTCAGAGGAAATAGTAATAAATATCAATACACTCTCTCTTGATATAGAAAAATATACTTGTGATATCAGGATCAATCATAATGATCCAGGTAAAGATGAAATAATAAAAAATATTTCATTAAATATTTTAAATGACACACAACCACCTGCACAAATTACTGACTTGAAAATTTATGATTTTGGCAAGGACTCAATTGCTATAAAATGGACTTCTGTTGGTGACAATGATAATTTTGGAGTATGTGAAAATTATGATATTCGTTGTTCTTTTGATCCCATTACGGAGGATAATTTTTTTAGCAGTAAAGTAATCGACAATTCTATCAAACCTAAATACTCAAATATTATTGATAACTTTGTGATCCGTGATTTAGAACCACTTACAGAATATAATATTGCAATTAAAGCAGTTGATGATGCAAGAAACTATTCACTTTTGTCAAATATAGTTTCAACAACTACAAAGGACTCCATATTAATCTCATTGAATTCTATCATCTTTAAAGATATAATTGGTAATTCTGACAACATTCCTAATCCGGGAGAATTAATTGAAATTAACAAATTTGAACTTGTTAACCAGACCAATTCTGACTGGTCATCTCTAATTTTAGAGTTTGATACAACTGGTATTGAATTTCTCCAATCCATAGCTAATAAAAACTATTTTAAAAATCAGATAAAACTTGATTTTGAAGAACCATTAATAAAGGGAAAATCAAAAGCAATTTTTAATATTAATACCTTATTAATTCCAGGTAATATTCCAGATGGGACAATTTTAGAATTACCAATATGGATAAAAGACCAAAATCATAATGTAATTAGTTATGATTATCTTAGAATTCCTATTAAAGGAAAGGATATAATACCACCATTTATTTACAATGATAACTATAGTTATTGTATTAAAGGGGATAGTGTTTTAATCTTCGCTCAATTCTTTGATGGAAGCAATATTGAATCAATTAATGCAGACTTTAAATCGATTACTTATGACTATCGGAATGGGAATAGATATAATGTAGAGATGTTTGATGATGGTAAAAGTGTGGATGCAGGTAAAAATGATGGAATATATTCAGCAGTTTTTATTCCAAATGAAAAATTAACTTATTATGTAAATCTAAATGTAAAGGATGAATTAAATAATAAAAAATGTTTTATTGATCAATTAATTTTACCACTAAAAAATTTAAAAGAAGATTTTGATATCCTAATTATTAACTCTGATACTCTTTTTTATGATGGGAATTCTAGATTAAATGAAAATTATTTAGATATAATCGATCCACAATATATATGTGAAACTTGGGATTATTTTTTAAATGGCCCATTAGTAGATTACCCAGATGATAAAATTTTAATTTATAATCTACCATTCAATGGGATTAATTATATTGATACAAATATCATTAAAAGTCATCTTGATAAATGCGGAAAGATGCTAATAAATGGTTATAAGATTAATAAAATTTTATCAGAGCAACACTCTACATTTTATAAAGAATATTTCCATTCAGAATATGTTTCAACTACCCCCAGTTCACATTCAACCATGAGTGGAAGCCCAGATGATTCTTTAACGCATTCTCTCAATTTTAAAATATTATGGGGAAAAGTTGAAGGAATCAAATTACTTAATGATGATGAGCCAATCATTTTTAAAAACCTTTCTGATCCAGTTGGAATTAAAATAAATGAAGGATATAAATTAATTAATTTAGGATTTCCAATTATTAAAATAGATGCTAATGATCGTGAAGATAAAATTGAAAAAATCCTAATGAGTCGAATCCTCAATTGGCTTATGGAAGATGATGAATCACATGAACCTGAAGGATCAATTGAACGAAAATATCTTTTTTCACTATCACAAAACTATCCAAATCCTTTCAATGGTTTTACTATGATCAAGTATACATTGCCCAATGATTGTAATGTGGAATTTACTGTTTTTGATATTCAGGGGAGAAAAATCCATCATCAAAAAGAAATAAACCAAAAAGCAGGTGAAAACATATTTTATTTTGATTCATCAGATTTGTCTTCAGGAGTATATTTTTATCAAATTAAAACAGGTGATTTTACAAAAACAAAAAAAATGTTATTGATGAAGTAAAATTGATCAAATTAGAATCTACTCAGAATCAAAAATAACCTTAACAGCTGCTTCATATTCCCTAATATTTTTAGATTTTTTGATCTTCTTCAACCTCTTATGTGAATCAGGAAAAATAGTAATAAAATACTCCCAAAACTGGACCATTTTCATGATGATATGTTTGTCACCAGATAATAGTTGTGAATAATTTTCTAATAATTCATTATGAAATTCTTGAAAGATCTCATTCTTGTTTGATGGAAAATCAAATTTTTCATTTTTGATCATTTGTGGCAGAAAGGGATTAGCAATTATTCCCCTTCCGACCATCCAACTATCTATTGATGAATATCTATTTTGCAATTCGCGGAATTTTTCAACAGAAGTGATATCTCCATTATAAATTATTTTATGATTGGTTCTATCCAGACATTTTTGAAAAGTATCCAGATCAATCTTGCCTTTGTATAATTGCTTCCCAATCCTTGGATGAATTGTTATATTGTTGATTGGATATTTTTCCAAAATTAATAATAGTGGAAATATCTCATCGTGATCTTCATACCCCAACCTGGTTTTAATTGAAATCTTGATATCAGAGTTTACAAAGACATCATTCAAAATCCTATCAATCCCCTCAATATCTGTAATTTGACCAGAACCAAGTCCACGCTTCGCCACCATTGGAAAAGGACAACCAAGGTTCCAGTTCAATTCTTCATATCCAAGTGCTGTAACCTCTTTTGCTACAAAAAGAAATTCTTCGACTCGCTTTGTCATCATTTGAGGGATGAGATTGATGTTTCTATTATTGTCAGGATTGATCTCTCTTTGCTGTGAGGCTTTGATTTCAAGTTTGCCCTTTAAACGAATGTAAGGTGCATAAAATTTATCGATTCCACCAAAATACATATTAAATGAATTGCGAAAGATATGATCAGTGAATCCTTGAAGTGGTGATGATAGGAGTTTTATTGTCATTTGGTAAATTACACTTTCTTCCACTGAACTTCAATGGAAGAAAATTCATAAATATGATGGAAATAATAAAAAGCTCTGACTAATGATTAAATCCGAGGTTATACATTCAATTCTACTAATAACTTATTTAACGACAATTTCATCAACAAAAATCCATGCTTTACCTGTTTCACCTGCATGCCATTTTGGGCAATGTCCATTATTCTGAGCAATAACTTTTATATAACGAGTATTTTGGTTCACTTTAACTGAATAATTTTTAATTATTGAAAGATGATCTACAATTTCAATATCATTTGTAAACATTTTAATAGATTCAAAATTGGTATCATCATCAGATATCAAAAATTCAATCTTTACAGGTTGAAAAATCCAACTACCACTTTGTTGCAAAAATCTTGTGTTAATTTCACTAACCTTTGTGATTTCACCTAAATCAATAACAGCCTCTAGACTAGCAAATTCAAATCCTTGCCATTTTCCATCTTTAAAATTGTCTGATGCAAAAACTCCATTTACAAGTCCATCTGAGCCACCACCTGTATAATTTGGATGATAATTATCCTTCAACGTAATCTGTTTCCCCAAAGCTAAGTGAGGATTTATAGATTTCTGAGTTAATCGTCCTGGATTACCATTTAACCAACCAATTGCACTAATTGTTGTTTGTCCATTGATGACAAAAGGTTTTGTATATTTTATTGAATTAGAATTTGGTGTGCTTCCATCCAAAGTATAATAGATATCACCGTCATTGAATAATTTTTTCAATTCTATTTTTACTAAACCCTGAGATATAGCAGGATTAATAGTAACATTTAAATAACTTTTTTGTAGATCTTCAGCAAGGGCATCAAACTTAGCAAGATTTGTGTCAAGCCACCAAATCCGGTTTTCCTGGTTCCATAAAATTTTATAGTCATTTTTTAAATCAAGTGCTTTATCTGTCAAAATTTTGAGATCATTTTTGAATACTTCCATATTTAAATTTTCAGAAAATAGAGACTCTGATATTCTAATTCCCAGCAATTCTCTTTCTGCAATCAATTTGATTCTTTCAGCAGCAAATATTGCATAATCCAAAACTTCTTTATTTTTCAATATCGCATTTTTGAATTTATTTAAACCACCAATAATTTCACCAATTTGTACAAGCAACTCCTGATTTTCAACCTTTTCTTCTTCATTATGTTTTTCCATAATTGTTTTAGAAATACTTTTCCAGAATCGATTATTCGACAGATTTCTGGAACTACTGAATTTTCCCATTTCACTTAATCTAATCAGCAAACTGGTCAATTTTTCATCTGGGCTCTCAAAAAACAATGGACTGAATTTTTTATTAAACCTTTGTAAACGTTTCTTGATTTCTTTACCATCTTTATCCTGATAAGAAACTGGTTTCCAGCCACATTCTGCTCCCCAAAGAAGCGGATACCAATTATAATTATACAAATTTTCGCCATCATCGTCCCATGTAGTATTCAAAACTCCCATGGCTCCATGATGATAGCCATCACGAATATAATTTGAAATATTGATTATTCCTGAATGATACTCCGGCCAGATTTTACTCCAACATCCCACTCCAGGACAAACCATAAAGTCAAAACCTGTTTCCTTAAATGGAATAATTACTTTATCAAAACTTTCTTCAGGTCCATAGCCCCATGATAGCACAATCAAATCTTTGGGCAATGCATCTATAATTTCTTTGTGTTTTACAGCAATATCACCCCACATCATGATTCTTTTATCCAATGGTTTAAGGAGGTTATCGATTCTATTAATGTGTTGTGCATAGAGGCCTTCAACACCAATTTCTTCTACGATTTCTTTACTGGCACCTTCCCCAAGTCCCCATGTTTCATCACAATTGATATTGAAAAATTTTGAACTGTAGACAGGAGCCAATTCCTGAAAAGCATCATTCAAAAATTCGTAACTTTCCTCGAAAGCAGGAGAAAGGATCCAACCTTTTTCTGTTTCTGCCAAATGCTTGTATTCTGGCAATGTCAAGATTTTGTCAAAATGTCCAAAAGATTGAAAATTCCCAATCACTTCTATGTGATATTTTTTTGCGAAGTTTACCAGTTCAACAATTTCTTCAGCAGTAATTCCATCATCTGGTGCAATATTTGGATGTTTTTTCAGTTTGAAAACATGTTCTGTGTAAAGCGTAAAAATATTCTGCTTGTATTCTGCCATGATCTGAATCTGTTTCTTCATGAATTCCATTGTCGGAATTGGGCCACGGCTGATGTCATCTTGCCAACCACGATATTCCAATCCAGGCCAATCAATAATTTCAATGCAAGCCAGTGAATTTGATTTTACGCTTGCTCTTAACAATTGTTTTAAAGATTGTACGCCATAAAAAATTCCTGTCTCAGAATTAGCAAAAATCATGATTTTATCTTCATTTATTCTTAGTGAATATCCTTGCTCCCCAATCTGCTCTTTTTGTTTGACTAAATCAGAATTATCATTTCCAATAATACTTAATACAACATTCGCAATTTCAGGTTTATCTGAAAATTCAATTTTATTATTCCATTCTTCATTAAGTTGATCTATCGTAAAGGATCTCTCATAATTTTTTTTGTCAGAATAAAATTTAATTACTTCAGGAATGATAAAATTTCCTTTGGTTTTATTTACAACTTGTGGTTCTGGAATGATTGTAACTTTACAAATACTATTTTTTTCTCTACATGAGAAAAAGCAAAGTAATAACGATATAAGAAATATCAATCTAGATTTCATACAACTCTCCCAAAACATTAATTATAAGTTTCAAAAACACAAAAAATTATTCATTCACAATTTACTGTTAATATCTTTATTCACAAAACATATTAACTTGATTGAGAATATCACTATTTTCAATTATTGCATATAAATGAATCAAATTGTGCAACAATAGTTTTCTTGAAAATTAAATAAATCAGTAATAAAATTTGAGTATAGAAATATCTAATAAAAAAGACCTCGATAAAATACGAGGTCTTTTTGAATGTATTAAATTATTTGAAAGGTAATGGATTTTAGTTATTTAGTTGTTTTCGCTGACATATTATCCAGATTTAAAAATGGCAATGGTGATACAGCGTTTGGATCAAGGATGATCATATGATTTCCATTTTGCAATTGAACAAGTGATTTCATACTTTCCAGTTTTATATAACCTTTTAGTGTCACAGCTTCAACCAACATTTTTTTGGCTTTTGCTTCGGCTTTAGCTTTTACCAGAACAGATTCAGCATCGATTTTGGCTGCATCCAGGCGTGCATTGGCTCCGATGAGCATTACTTCTTTTTGCTTAGTAGCTTCAATCAATTCTGCTATTTTTTCTGCCTCTGCCTGGGCTTGTTTGCGCTCCTGATCCACCTTAAATTTTTTCAATTCTTCTTTTGCTTTCTCAGCAGACTGTGCAGCTTCTTTTTTGCGAAGAACTGCATTGGTAATAATTTCTGGTAAAACCACATCACGAATGAGTAATTTTTCAATCTTTATACCTTTGTCAGAAAGATTTAACAAACTGGTGAGCAATTCTTCCTGAATTCTCTTCTGCACGTCCTGATTGTAAAAATTCTCTGCTGTTCCAACACTTTTGCCAATTTCCCGCATCTGGCTACGAAGAAGTGGAACCATGTGAACACTGAGAACCTCTTGTGGCGTTCCTGTTTCTTTTAGCATTGATGGTGCTTTTTCTCTGATCAGGCGATACTGTAACGACAATTCAAATTGTGTGATCAACTGATCAGCACTGGGAACACCCATTGATTCTTTATGTGTTTTCTGACGAGCATCAAACAAAGTGATTTTCAAAAATGGATTCACAAGATGCATTCCTTCAGAATAAGTATTGGCTTTTACTTTACCAAACATTGTTCCGACGCCAACATGTCCGGCAGGAATTGTTGTAATACAGTTAAACAAAATAATAACAGTTATAAATACTACAATAATTCCAAAAAAGGCTCTTACACCTATTTTTGTAGCTCTGTTTGTAATTTCACTACTCATTAATTCTCCTTTTATATAATTTTTAACCTATCCTAATTTTTCAATCTTCATTGAAATGTCTAATATAATAAAATATTTTGTATTCGGAATGTTACTAATCTTTAAATAATAAAACAAACTTATTGAAAAGATCTTCTTGAAAATGTCCTATCATCTGCTCTTTCATTTTCTGTAGGGCTTTAAAAGCGGGCATTGGTTTTCGATATGGTCGATTTGACGTAAATGCATCAAATATATCAGCAATTGCACAAATCTTACTATAGATGTGGATTTCATCTCCTCTAAGCCCGTAAGGATAGCCATTTCCTTCATATCGCTCATGATGTTGGAGCACGATGATTTTTGCTTCATCGGTCAAATGGTTGGTTTCTTTCAATAGTTCATAGCCTTTTACCACATGTAATTTTATATTATTAAATTCCTCTGCAGTCAACTTCCCATTTTTATTAAGAATATCATTATCTACTCGAACTTTGCCAAGATCATGGAGAAAGAATCCTGCTCCCAATTTTTTCATATCATGTTCTGACGAATCTCCAAATAGTGACTTTGCCAGTAGAATAGAATAGAGTCCAACATTAACAGAATGAGTATATGTATATTGATCAAAATCCGTGATATTGAGCAGATATTTGGTGACATCTTCATTTTTCATGATAAAGGAGACAATCTCCTCTGCCCCTTTTTTGAATTCCCCAATATTCTCATCTGTCGGTTCATCCAAAATATTTTTCATCATATCAATTGATGAGGTATAAACAATTTTTGATCTCTCTTCCAATTTGATATTTGGATCGTTGATCTTTTCCTTGAAATCTTCCGGCATAATTGAAACTCGGAGACGAACCTCCTCATATTTTTCTTCTATGATTGGTTCTTCTGTATGCCATGTTTGATCACTTTTATCAAAATCCACAAAGACTTCAGCAATATCATTATCCTGAATTTTTTTAATCTGGTTTTCAGAAGTTATTTTGAAGTGATTTGAAAAGAAAGGATGTTTGAACCATTTTTCATTGATTTCTATATACATTCCAATTTTTAAATCTTTTGTATTAATATTCTTTTTCATGTTTTATCAGCTATTTACCTAAAATTTAATACAATATATTTTAGGATTTTGGAAGTATCAAGAGATAAAGCAGAACCAGCACAGAATTATTTATTATATTCATTCATTTACTTTTATTTTGAAACATACCCGGAAAAACACAAAATTTCAGATTTGTTTTCAATAAACTTTATTATAAAAAAAAATTCCATTTTTTAAAAGGTTGCTGGACTTTTGAAATGATTGCTTTCTCATGATATTTCTTCTAATCCTACTAAAAGTAAAATAACTGTTTAATTTTATTATCTGATCAATATCATCTTTTTAATTTTACAGGCATTACCCGACCGCAATCTATAAAAATAAACTCCACTGGAAACACCCAATCCAGAATCATTCTGTCCATTCCATGTGGTCTGATAAATACCGGATGTCTGATTTTTGCTCACCAAAGTCCGAATTTTCTGACCTGAAACATTATGAATTGTCAACTTTACAATTCCTGTCTCATTCAGTGAATATTTGATATTTGTTGTTGGATTGAATGGATTAGGATAGTTTTCATACAAAGCAAATTCTTCCGATATATTTTCTTCATTATCCGAAATACCAACAGAAGAATTTGGGTTCCCCGGTGTTCCATGCAAACTGACAGCAGCCCAATTATTTCCATCATTGTTATCCAAAGTAACATCTACCAGTTCTATAGTATAGCCTGAACTACCTGCATTAGTTGGCCAAGGGGAAATATTTGAATACTCTACTTCATCAATTATTTCATTCTTTTCATTGATGATTTTGATGAGTTCTCCACCACTATTTAATCCAAATTCAAAATCCCCCAAAACTTTGGAAACAGAAGGATTTCGTTCTAGGAATTTCTCAGAATTACGACATAACACTATATATTCATTCATATCCAAAAGATATCTCTCAGGAAAGAAAAATGTGTCATTTGAGGAATCTGTAAATAACCATCCGGTCAAATCGATCATTGAACTGGAATTATTAAATATTTCTATCCAGTCCTCAGTGTCATGTTCCAGAGAAGATTGATAATTTATTTCGCTTATAATAACAATATTTTCATTTTGGATATGATCTGGTTCAAAATGAGCAGTCAATATAATATCTCCTCCAAAAGAGATATCAATATCAGGAGAATCATAGGTATTTGTTAAATTACCAGATGAAATAGAAGCCTTCATTTCACAATCAAAACTCAGATCAGAACTGGATGCATTATTCTGATGCACTTCCACTGCGAGTACATTTGTACCACCAATAAGCAGCTCTACAGGCACATTGAAATTAGTAAAAGCATTTTCATCCACAATGTAATTTGGAGCAGTTGTCAAATAGTTGATCAGACCTTCTGGCATATTGATCCGTGCGATTTCGGTTCCATTCAAATAAGCAATAACCCCGTCATCCACAAGTAGGCTGATTGTACAGGATTGAAAATTGAGATTCTCGGTCAATTCAAGAGTTTTCCGAAAATATGTTGTGATATACTTGTTATTCCCATCACCACCATAACTTACTATAGTAGTTTCGTCACTATCACCATAACCCAACTGTGCATTTCCTGAAGCCCATAGATCATCAGCATAATCCATTTGAGACCAGTCAGTTCCAAGATTTTCACCTTTATCATGGTATTTCCACTCTGCTCCAGCATTTATGATAGCATTCATTGCACTTTCACTTGATTGTGTTTCCCAGTGTGAAAATCGATATCCCAACAGTGGTGTTGCCTTTAATTTCACAGGCACATCATTAAAGTATTTTCCAGAAAATCCATCAGAAATTCGATTCCCGGATAATTGCAAAACACCTGATTTTGGTTCATTTAAATTGACATTAACACTTGAGGCACCACTCAAACCAAAATGTTCGGTAAAATTTTGAACTGTATGCTGCTGCCTTTCACGAGCAAAAATCCGCATAGTATCCACATTGCCTTCCCATAATGAAATGGTATTAAAGGTTGGTTGAATCCAGGATTCATGAAAACTTCCGGTTGGGTCAATTGCACCACCCCATCGATTGATATGATTTGGTATTTCAGGTCTGATATTTTCAGCAAGGCTATCTATGATACTTATAACTCTGGAAGAATCAAAGGTTGTACTCATATGCCAAGCGTATCGATTCAAAAATTGATTGCGAAATTCCTGATTTTTTAAAAGATTTCGAAAAAGTCTGGTTGACCATTCCGGATTTGGCCAACCCGGTCCCTGAGTGGTTGTGCATTTATTGATCATATTTTCAGTGATCCAATTAAATGTCAAAGTCTGATCCAGGTCAAAATTGATCCAGCGCCAACGATTATACTGCCCAGAATTTGCTTTCCAGAATTTGATATTATTTCCTGGCCAGTCCCTCTCAGCTAAATACATATGACCACACATATAATCGATATACTGATCAACATCCATCATCCCCTTGACTTTATCATAGTTTAGTTGTGCAGCCAAATTATTGTTATTGACAAAATTCATCATGCTAGTATAGTCTGCATTACTTCCATGAGCAGTAGCCCAACTGCTTCCATCATTGGCCAAAAGGTTAACATCGTCGGGAGCAACACCAAAATTCCCGGCAGCATAATGTTCATTCAATTTTTCACGGAGATTATGGATGCCCCAATATTCTCCATTCAAATAGACAACAACCGGTTGATAAGCCTGGTAATCTGCGTCCATTCTCGATGCCAATAATTGCTGAGCAGCCGCATCGCGAAACATTGTATAAACCTGATCATCAGCAGAAGTCCGAAGTATAAAAGTTTCAAATTTATCTATCTCTTTTTCTTTGAAAAATTGATATTTAAATGACCCCTTACCATAATCACTACGAGCATAAAAAGCCAAAGACTTTTGAGCATAGCGATGGCGTGAACATCCACCAAATATTTTCACACCTGCCTGTTGATTGATCTCTTGGTCACCATCCATTTCATAAAATTCAATATTGATCGGACGTTCCCAATCCTGATTCACATTACTCACGACACCACCACAATAACCACCACGACCATTGACACCAGTTATATATATTCCAATCTCATCATCAAAAAAATTATCAGGATCAGTAGCTAAAGAGATTATTGGGAGATTTACTGGAATATCAATAAAATAGGTTTGCGTGATCACTCTACTTGGTGGCTTATCGGATTCGTAAGCGATCGCCCGTACCGGAGTAGTTTTTTCAATTGTGATTGAATTGTTGTATAATGTTGATGAGTTATCAGGTAGAGTTCCATCGATGGAATAATAAATTTCCATTTCCCCGGAATTTTCAAAACTAAAATTGACACTGCCACTATAAAAACCACCCTCAATAGAGAATACTGGTTCCTGTGTAATGCCCACTAGAGTACTGGATTTATTTTCTGCTCCCGGAGATGGAGGACTGAAATATCCAAAATTTGTAAGATCCTCAGCCAAACGACCAAAGGAAATATCATCCACCTGACTTCCAAAGAATACAGTGTCAATTCCAATTGTATCAGGATTACACAATAATAACTCTTCCCCACTTTTGCTAATTTTGAAATTGCTGTGAAGATCAATATCCTCACCATCAGCCCAAACTAAAAGATAACTTTGTGCCTGAATTTTGGTATCAGGAGGAAATTGCCACTTAGATGGTCTATCTATATTGTCAGATAAAAAATAACCACTGATATTTATTTCTTCAGAAGCAGTATTGTAAAGTTCTACCCAATCTGAATATTTACTATTATCAGGATCTTGTATGACATTTTGGTTCGATGCGAGAAATTCATTTATCACTACTTGCGGTAATTGGGCATATAGTTTCATATTATCAGAGAAAAGACATAATGTCATTATTAATACTAAAATTGCTCTTGAGTAATTTTTCATTATCTTCCTGTTGTTAAACTTTAATTACTAATTGATTATAGATTTCAACAAAAATAGCATTTTAGATTTTCATTATATCAAAAATCATCCTATTATAAGTTTCCACCATGAAAAAAACTTAATCCATCCAATTATCCGTTCTGAAAGTTGAAGCTGGTAAGCCAGCATTATTGAATAAGTTTGGCTCAGCAGTATTGCTCCAACCAAATCTTACAGCGATTGGCTCAGTTATTTTATCATTCCAAACAACTACAGAATTTCCATCAATTTTTGCTTTTGCATGAACAAAATTCTTCTTGATATCGCAAATCTGGAAATGGCTCAGATTATTACCATCTGATTTCAATCCCATATCAGCATAATCAAAGAAAATCCTGATTTTTTTGCCTTCAATTTTCATGGATTTATAAAGTGGTCCTGAAGGGACAACATCAGTAAATCCATAATCTTTGTTCAAAGCCCAAAGTGCTAATCTTTCGCCAACTTCTTTTTTATTAGCAGGATGAATATTATTCACATTACCAATGTCAGTTGTGATAGCCATGCCGGTATTTATTAATGACAATGTATTCAATTGTGCTTCACGCAGATATTGTGATCTGTCTGGTTTACCATAAGTATAAGGTGCAATCTGCACAAAATAGAATGGAAAATTTCCCTGATTCCAATATTTTCTCCAGGATGAAATCATCAATGGAAACAACTCACCATATTGTGCAGCTCTACCGACATTGGATTCGCCCTGATACCATATCGCACCACGAATACCAAAAGGAATAATAGGATTGATCATTCCATTAAACAGTGTTGTAGGCGTACTTGCAGTGAGACCGATATCCAGTTTTGGACGATTTTTGAAACTTTTATTATTTGTGCCAAATATTTTAAAGGATTCATTGCGAAATTCCGCAACTGGCATATATTTCCAGTTACCAGCAAGTTGAACTGCATTTTTTGAATTCTCATTTGATTGAAATTTCATCAGGTCTGGTGTTCCCCAAAATCCACCACCACCACGATTATCTATGACACGTACAGCAATGATATTTTCACCATTTCTGACAAGTTCTGCTGGAATATCATAGGCTCGATGCATTGAGTAAAAACCATCGGCTTCATAACCCCCAACTTTTTTACCATTGAAATAAGTCACGTCCATATCATCAATTGGACCAAGTTCAAGTTTATAAACACCATCTTTTTTATCTACAGTTATAGTTTTGCGGAACCAAATTGCGCCATCAAATTCACCGAAATCTGTATCTTCCCATCTACCCGGCAATTCCATTGTATACCAATCAGCATCATCTAACTCATCTGAAAAATTTTCAGCATCATTGAATTCCAGATTTTTCCAAATATCATCGCCTTCAAGTTCTGCCATATTAATGACATCAAGGGTTGCAAGCCATTCATTAAGGACTATAATCTGCGCTCTGGCATTTTTGATATGTTCCACATCATCACTGTAATCATCCATGGATTTCAGTTCACTACCAGGTGTCCATGATTCGGCTGGAGTTCCACCCCAACTTGTAAAGATTAATCCAATTGGTATATTTAGATTTTCACTTAATTTTCTTCCGAAGAAATATGCAGTAGCAGAAAAATCAGCAACCATTTGTGGATTGCATTCTGTCCAATTTCCAATACAATCATTTTCTGGTTTGTCTGATATTGTTCTCTTCACAGTGAAAAGCCTGATATATGGATTTTCACCAGATTTGATGGCCTCTTCACTACCTTCAATCAGATCATTTGGCGGCCAGCCTTTCATTGGCATTTCCATATTGGATTGCCCGGAGCATACCCAGACTTCTCCAATGAGAACATTTTTATATATAATGGTTTTGTTTTTTCCGGCAACCGATATTTCGTAAGGCCCACCAGCTTTTGGCGTTTGGATTTTCACCTGCCACTTGCCATCATTTTCAGTTATAGCTGATGCATCTTCATCCCAATTTGCTGAAACAGTAATTTCTTCACCAGGATTGGCTTTTCCCCAAACTGGAACGTTACTATCCTGTTGTAATACCATATTATTATTAAAAATTGCAGGAAGTGTCAGTATTTCGTTACCTCCTTTTTGACAAGAAGACAAACATATCAAAACAATCAGAGCAAGTAAAAATATTCTTTTCATAACATCCCTCATTTTTATTTGTTTTATGACCAAATTTCTATAATTCATTGATCATTTTAAAGGACAATTTTATATTGTCTTTTTTAATTGTTTTATCTGATGTAAAGGTAATTTCAACTTCCTCACCCGGTAAAAGATCGAAATAATTATCTGATAAGAAGCCTTCACAATCTCCAATTGTAATGTACAAGTTTTTGGCTAATTTCTCAGATGACAGCTTAAATTTGAAATCTTTGCTATTGCCTTCAATCAAATACTTGATTTCAGCATCATCAAAATCCAAATTCTTTGGTTTATCAAAGTAATAGATATTTTCCGATGCAATTTTACCATTTGGTAATTCCACAACAGCCTTCAATAGACTTCTGTTTTTTGGTGATAATTTCAGCAATTCTTGTTCATCAATACTATAGTAAATATTTCCACTATTAGCAGCAACTTCAATTGCTTCAATTTTTTCCCATTTCACATTGCCATCAAAATCCATCAAAACCAATTTCAGTTTTGCTGATTGATTTTCCAACAAATCAGACACGATGTGAATATTTATTTTTCCACTATCTTTATGAGGAGAAACCAAAATTGGCTTAAACAATTTCTTTGCATAATACTGAAGTGCTTTCCACTTTCCGTAATAAT
>Ga0070729_10002110_pt1 | contig 26906 bp, 17 predicted proteins | sample tdDd472_FD_66725 | JGI IMG/M metagenome (GOLD analysis project Ga0070729, IMG submission 66725) | Marine sediment microbial communities from the Atlantic coast under amendment with organic carbon and nitrate - tdDd47.2 | ecosystem: Environmental > Aquatic > Marine > Coastal > Sediment | place... | reverse complement strand
TACCCTTGGGATATTCTTTTTTGGTGGTCTTGACAATCTTCTTGATGTTCTTTTCGTTAATCCCCAGAGAGCGGGCATCGTTTTCACGTTTTTCAAGCAGGTCCTTGGCACTGATTCCATGAATGACATCCAGAGGATCGCGCACGTTACCAATGGATTTGGACTCTTTGCGACCCTCGGCATCACGAACCATGGCATGCAGATAAACAACCGGGAAAGGTGGTTTGTCAAGCAGGTGAATACCCATCATCATCATTCTGGCAACCCAGAAGAAAATAATGTCGAAGCCTGTTTCCATCATTGCATTGGGATAGAAGGTCTGTACATCCTTGCTATCATCCGGCCAGCCCAATGTAGAGAAGGGCCAGAGGGCGGAGGAAAACCAGGTATCCAGCACGTCTTCATCCTGACGCATATTTTTGCTACCACATTTTTCACAAACAGTAACAGTATCTGCTGAAACACTGATATGACCGCAGTCATCACAGTAGTAAGCCGGGATTCTGTGTCCCCACCACAGTTGACGGGAAATGCACCAGTCACGAATATTATTCATCCACTCGAAATAAGTCTTTTCCCATGTTTTAGGAACAAATACGGTTTCACCGGATTCAACTGCATCAATGGCTTTATCTGCCAAAGGTTTGATCTTCACAAACCACTGCTTGGAAAGGAAAGGCTCCACTACGGTTGAGCAACGCTGACAATGACCAATGCTCATTTCGTAATCTTCACGACCACGCTCGAAACCCAAAGCGGCGATTTCTTCTTTAACCGCTTTTCTGGCCTCAAAACGCTCCATGCCAGCAAACTTGCCGCATTTGTCGTTCAAGGTGCCATCTTCGTTCATGATATTGATATTTTCAAGATTATGACGCTGACCCACCTCGAAATCGTTGGGATCATGGGCCGGTGTTACCTTGACCGCACCCGTACCGAATTCGGGATCAACCAGAATTTCGTCCGCAATGACCTTGAATTCATAACCTAAAATGGGGTGTTTGATGTTTTTACCGATTACATCTTTATAGCGTTCATCATCTGGATGCACTGCAACAGCGGTATCACCAAGCATTGTTTCAGGTCTTGTGGTAGCAACGATGATTTCGCCGGAACCGTCTGCCAGTGGATAGGCAAAGGACCATAATTCGCCCGCAATACCTTCTTTATGATCGACTTCCAGGTCGGACAAGGCAGTATGACAACGGGGGCACCAGTTGATCAGACGATCCGCACGGTAGATCAGACCCTCGTTGTAGAGGCGCACGAATGTCTCGATAACCGCTTTAGAGCAACCTTCGTCCATGGTAAAACGTTCACGTTCCCAATCAAGAGAGGCTCCCAAAACACGCAATTGCTCGCAGATTCTGCCACCTTTTTCTTCTTTCCATTTCCAAACCCGCTTCAGGAATTCTTCGCGACCAATGTCATGACGGCTTTTGTTTTCCTTGATCTTCAGGTCACGCTCAACCACCATCTGGGTTGCAATACCGGCATGATCGGTTCCCGGCAGCCACAAGGTGTTATCGCCTATCATGCGGTGCCAGCGGATAACTGTATCCTGAATTGCTACAGTCAAAGCGTGACCCATGTGCAGGGTTCCGGTTACATTGGTAGGAGGATATACAATACAAAAGGATTTTTTATCTGTATCATTTTCATCGGCATGAAAATATTGTTTTTCTTCCCAGATCTTGTACCATTTCGCTTCCACGTCTTTTGGGTCGTACCCTTTTTCAAGCAGTTGGGCCATCAATAATCTCCGTAGGTTAAATCTTTTCTCAGATACTTATATCGAGATTCGAGCGGTAATAAGTTTTACCATAAAACAATCGACTCCGACCATATATAATGGCCGGAGAGAATATACCAGTATCACACCAAAAAAGCCAGACTCGGTGCTAATGTTGTAAAGGATGTTATACTTTTTCTGTGACCAGACGGTCAAGTTCCTTCTTGATGATTTGCTCCGCCAGATCCGGAACTACTTCCCAGGCAACTGCCTCTAAAGTCTGACCAGCCATACCACCAAACTCTTCACGCATGGCAGCTCTCAGGTTTGACACATCAAAGGATGCAGATGCAGTTGTTCCATTTCCATCTGCCAGACTTGCTCCAGAAAGCGCCTTGGCAACGATGGAAGTTACTTCCTCGGCATCGGGAAGTTCGCTTAAAGCCGAGTTTATCCAGGTGTTTACCTGTCCACCAAGCTGATCCAGCGATTCCAGTTTTTTCAAGCTCTGCTGAATCTCTTCAAGAGGTTGCTGCAGGCTTTTCATCAATTCGGCAGCAACTTCCTCGGCTGTTGGAACTGCGGGCATTACAGGCATTTCCAGATTTGCGGATTGTTTTTCAAACTCCGCAGAGATACCAGAAATAATATCGTCTTTCAAATCTGTCTCATCTTCATTGTCTTCCATCAATTTCTGCATTTCTTCCTTGATGGATTCCTTGATGATAAGCCTTAATTCAACAGGATCGATTGCTGAATCGGCCGTCTTTTCTTCACCAAGAGATTCAAGCTCTTTCTCGGCAAAGGCTGCCTTGACTTCCTGACGAACTGCCTCGCGCATTTGCAATTCAATATCTGCACCTAAATCTGCTTTTTCGGCAGGTTTCACAACGGGCTGCATCAAAGCAAGTTCTTCACGGATGGCAACACGGAAAAGCTGTAAGATATCCTCGGAACCCGGTGTCGTAACCTCTGGTGTTTCTTGTGGCTCTTCAGCTACTTCTTCCTGTGCCTCTTCAATTGGCGCTTGGTCAGGCTCCTCTATAATTTCTTCAGCTACAGGAATGCTATCTTCTTCAACCGCAGCCACTTCGGGTGTTTCTTCAATAGTTTCGAAAGCCGGTTCTTGAGGTTCATCCTCCTCTTTAATGGCTTCGGCAACCATCACAGCAGATTCCTCGGTGGGTTGAACATCCAGTTTCGGAGCCAGATCCGCCAGAGATGTAACCTCGGTGCCTTCTTCGATAACTTCGGGCTTAACCGTAACTGTATCTTCTTCGATTTCCTCGATAAGTGGCTCTTCATCAGCTTCAGATATTGCAGGCTCTGCAAGATCCATTTTCTCAGCCATCAGTATTTCATCTTCTAAAAGTGGCTCTTCCATCAAGGTTTCAACAGGTTCTGCCTCAAGAGTTGGCTCTGCGGAGATTTCTTCAAACAGAGGTTTATCCTCGGGCTCGAACAGACTCTCTTCAGGAAGGGCTTCTTCTTCTGGCTCTTCTACTTTTGTATCAACCAGATAATCGGATTCGATTTCTTCCAGCAAAGCGGGATCATCCAGGGGTTCTTGCATGTCATCCAGAATCTCGTCTTCAAGAGTCTCGAATTCCAGATCCTCTTCAATCTCCAGCTCTTCCAGTTCAGACTCGTCCATTTCCAGCGAGTCAAGTTCGAGATCTTCATCTTCGATAATATCGTCTTCAAGAGTCGCTTCGCTCATGGCGTTCATGGCAGGCTCTGCTACCACAGGCACATCAGCAACCACAGCTGCAACGGCGGTTTCGGCTCCAGTAATTGCACCAAAGTCTTCCTTTTCTGCTGCAATTTCTTTATGCTCAACTGCTTCTGTTGTAATTTCTTCCTGTACTACTTCCTCAACAGCCAATTCTTCGACAGCCACTTCTTCTTCAATGGCTTCCGGCAATATTTCTTCCGCTGCAAGTTCATCGGCAACAACTTCTTCGCTCAGAACTTCCTCAGGCTCGATCTCCTCGAAAGACAGCTCTGCTGCTGCAACCTCAAGCTCTGGTGCAGCTTCTTCTACCAGCACGGGTTCTGCTGCAAGTGGTTCCTCAGCTTCGATCTCTTCAACAAACTCCTCAAGCTGAACTTCTTCTTCAAGCTCTTCAGCAACTTCGGCTGCTTCCAAAGGTTCCGCGGTAAAACCGAATTCGTCCACGGCACTTTCTTTTTCACCAGCTTCAACAGCTATTTCATCGAAATCAGTTGCAATGTCTTGACTGTCATCAATCTCTTCCAGTAAAAACTCTGCTTCTTCATCGGAGAGTTTAATCGGTTCGCTACCGCCATCTTCAACTTCGTCGAGTTCAAGAACAGGAGAAAATTCCGGTACAAAGTCAGATTCCGAGTCCACTACTGCTGCTTCAGGCTCTCTGGGTTTGGCTACCGAAACTTCCTCAAATGCGGTGGCTGCATATTCATCCAGTGGAGTCGGCATATCAGCAGATTCAAGCTTGGCATCCTGCACCACTTCATCAGTGGCAATAAGGCCATCTGTCTCTATCTCGGCCCATTCTTCTTCCATTTGAATATCTTGAACATCAGCATCAGCAACCGTGCTATCCCCGAAAATATCTTCAGGCTCTTCTAGGACTAGTTCAACGGCTTCCGGAGCATCTTCCGTATATTCTGACATCTCGATTCCACGGGCATCCGGTACCATATCGGGGGAAGAAGCCTGACAAAGCATGGTTAGCTGATCAAGCAGTTCCTGGGTGTCGAACGGTTTTGGGAAAAATCCCATGGCCCTGACATCTTTTGATCTTTTAACATCCTGTTCAACATTCAAACCAGCTAATAGCAGAACAGGAATGCTCTGTGTGCTTTCTTCCTCTTTCACCAGGGCACACAATTCATAACCATCCATACCCGGCATACGAACATCGGCCAGAATTACAGCGGGTTTTTCTTCCTTGGCTAATTCAAAGCCCTCTTCAGCAGTGATAGCGGTAATCAATCTGAAGTCAGTATTTATCAAGGTCATGCGCACCACTTCATGAATGGTACGACTGTCGTCTACTAACAAGACGGTCCACGTCATTGTTTTCTCCTTAAATTGACGATGGGCACAAAACATCCACCCCGGAAAACGGCAAAATTTCAAGCTAAAATTATAACACAGGCATAACTTTCAAGTCAATTTAGTGTAACCTGAAAATACCAGTAATTTTAAATTGATGCCTGATTAATCAATATTTTGCAGGTGGGCTCAGTAAAATAGCGTCCTTTTTCAATAAGGCTATGAAAATCATCGGAATATTTTTAAAAGCAGACAAGTAACAATAAAAATCCACCAGGACAAAAATGGCAGTGTTTTATCAAACGAATATTCCATCGACAGAAAAAAAACAAACCGCATAATTGAAAAACCCCGCTCCCTGAAAGATCAAACAGGGAAACGGGGCTAAATTAAGCACAGACTAAAGAGTTTTATTCGGTAGCTTCAGGACAAGCTCCCCAGTTCTCTTCATCGTCGATACACAAACAAACAGGAATACCGATTGTAGCCATAGTGGCAGCAACAGCATCAGGATCTGTTTCGAGGGCAAAGTGACCGAAGAATTTCAGGGTCTGGCCTTCTTCACCAGTAAATTCGTCTTTGTTGCAGATATTAATTGTTGATTCACGGGTTACATCAGTAACACCAACAAAACACATTCTTTCAGGATCGGTTGTACCTTCTTTAAGATATGTATTTGAAACAGAGATCAATACGGCACCTGCATCAGCCAAACTCAAAGTATAATTGCCATTTTCATCAAGTTTATCAAGCATGGTCGGATCAAGGCTGATATTGGTTACGCTTGCCTGAGCATCCGAACTAATTGCCGGGCCTATGGAATCAATGTCGATACGAGTTTGCAGGCCAAGCTTTTTGAAGCCAAGCTGTGCGCCCCAGCCGTAAAGTGGCACAGTATCTTCATCCTCTTGCACCTGAATCACGTGAGAAATACCGCCAACGGCATCTTCGGCATCAATCGCATTCAACGGGCCTTTGAAACGAGCATTGACATACACACCGTCATCGGCAGCCTCAAAGAAATCTGCCTCTGGCAAACAAGGGGTAAGGGGTTCATCAGTTCCATCAACAATGAGGCTCAATAACTCATTTTGCAAACCATCGGATTGTTCCGGAAGATAATTATGCATATGGGAAAAAGTTACTCCGAGATCTGGAACGTAGTATGTGCCTGCCTGATAACCGAAATTTAAACCGCCATGTCCAAGTAAAAATCCGTGGTCGCTTTCGCGCTTTTGCAAACCAAGACCATACTGAACCATCGAACCAAGCAGATAGATTTCTTCGGTCTTCTGCATTTCAGCAAGAGATTCAGGGCTTACCAGCTCGCCGTTGAGCAATTCATACATAAATTTTGTCATATCTTTGGAACTGGAAACCAATGCACCAGCGGCCCAGGTGATGGAAGGATGGAAGAGATAGGAAGTATCGACAATGGTTCCGTCATACTGGTTTTCTTCAGGAATAAATGCAATGACCTCGGGTGGTACGCCAAAAATCACCCCAACCAGACTAAGATCCATATAACCATGAGCAACTTTCTCGCGAACTTCGCCGGTCAGATCAACAAAGGTCATCTCCAGACCCAGAGGTTCAACAATGCGTTCCTGAACTTCCACATCAATGGTTTTTCCGGTCACTTTTTCGATAATCATACCAAGCAGCAAATAACTGGAGTTGGTGTATTTACCATCGGTACCGGGCTCAAAATCCAGCTCTTCATCTTCCAGATAAGCCAGAATTTCTGCCGGTGTGCTTGGAGTACCTGGATCCATTATTTTAGCCAGCATCAGGTCGAAAGATGCCAGATAATCCATAATTCCACTGCGCATATTAAGCAGTTGACGAATGGTGATATCGGCCCACTTTGTATATTCGGGAAAATACTTACTCAGGGGATCATCCAGACCAACCAGCTCTTCGTCCACCATTTGCATCACTACTGTGGCAATAAAAGGTTTTGTGTTGCTGCCCACACGAAATCCCATATCAGAGGTCATGGGTTTGTCGGTCTGCATTTCAGCAATACCGGAGGCTCCTGTCCACCAAAAGCCGTCAGCGGTGCGAACGGTCATGGTAACGCCGGGATCGGCACTGAAGACAACATGCTCATCAATGATTGCTTGCAGGCTTTTTGCCAGATCAGGGTCAATCGCGTCTGCATCTTCATCACCGTCAGAATCACCATCAATGGCGTCTCCATCAGTACTGTCACCATCGACATCGCCGTCAATAGCCGGGTCAGAATCTGAACCACAAGCTGTAGTGAAAAGAAGTGCACAGACTAGACAAAGTAAGAGAAGAATCTGGCGAGAGCGGGTTAACATGTGATTACCTCCAATTGTAATGGTTAGTTCAGATGCACAGAATGTACATTATGTAGCCGACGGGAGAGTACCTTATAATATTCTGAAAAGACTAAGAAAATTCCACCACACATGCGATAAGTGTTTACCAATTGGTCAACAGACAGCCCCAAAACAACAAAATCTCCTCAAAAGCATTTAAAGCATTACAACAATCTTAACTCGTTCGCAAGCTTGTGAGAAAATTAAAGCCATGCTAAGATGCCCGGGTGGCAAACATCAGCAGGACTGTCAAATGACTTTGGTTCAAAACATCAAATTTCACCTGAAAATATATTTTTCATACGCCTTGCAGAATCTCAAGGTCAAAATGAGCTACCCTTGGGATTTTTTTGCCAATATGCTGGGTACAGTCACTTATGCCTTGCTCAATGTTGCCTTTCTGTGGGTCATCCTCAATAAAACCACTGCCATAAAAGGCTGGACGTTTCCAGAGCTGGTCTTTTTATACGGCATGGGAGAATTCTGCTTCGGACTTTTCGCGATATTATTTTTCCATATGGTAACAAGGCTTTCAGAACATTATATTGTAGAGGGCTATTTCGACCGTCTCTTGGTCAGGCCAATCTCACCGCTTATGCAACTGATCATGGAAAACATGGATATGTTTGATCTTATCATTCTGATAAAGGGTGCGGTTTTAATCGGCTGGTCATGGGCATACATGCCTCTCGACTTCAATTTTATCAACATTCTCTCTGTTTTACTGGCTTTTGTAGTGGGTGCCACAGTGTATCTGGGAATCTTTCTTTCCATCACTTCCATCTCATTCTGGCTGCCGGACAGAGGTGGTCTTTTAATGCCACTGTTTTCCCTTTCGGATGTCTCGCGTTATCCTTTAACCATCTACCCGCCCGGAATCAGACTTTTTTTTTCCTACGTCATTCCTTTCGGCTTTGCGGCATTTTATCCTACGGTCTGGGTTTTAAAGTCCGGCCCGGAAGCACTTTTTGTCTTGCTCGAATCTTCGGCGGTGGCGGTGGTGATGCTTGCTATTGCCATTATAATATTCAGACTGGGAGTCAACCGATACGAAAGTACCGGAACCTGATCTGATTTTTTGCTCAGAGAGATTGACACGGGGAAGATTTTCCGCTAATTTGGCCTCGACTTAATCTATAGGAAAAGGAGTCAGTCATGTCAAAAGAAACATCATATCGTGATGCTGGTGTAGATATAGACGAAGGAAATCGTCTGGTAGATCTCATAAAACCTCTGGTCAAGGCCACCAACCGCCCCGAAGTCGTAACCGACATCGGCGGATTTGGCGCACTCTTCAGACTGGATCTAACCCGTTATAAAAAACCGATGCTGGTTTCTGCAACAGATGGTGTTGGAACCAAACTCAAGGTTGCCTTCTGGGCCAACCGCCATGACACCGTAGGTATTGACCTGGTGGCCATGAGTGTAAATGATCTGGTAGTTCAGGGTGCCGAACCTCTGTTTTTCCTCGATTACTATGCCTGTGGCAGACTGGACGCAGAAGAAACGGCCAAAGTCGTCTCGGGAATCGCCGAAGGCTGTAAGCAGGCCGGTTGCTCGCTGATAGGTGGAGAAACTGCCGAAATGCCCGGATTTTACCCCGGTGGTGAATACGAACTGGCAGGTTTTGCAGTAGGTATCGTAGATGAAGACAGAGTTGTAGACGGCAAAAACGTCAAACCCGGCGATGCAATTTTAGGTCTGGCCTCCAATGGTCTGCATTCAAACGGTTATTCACTGGTTCGCAAAATTATTTTCGACCAGCTTGATCTAGGCCCGGACGATATTCTGGAAGGCGTTGGTAATTCCGTGGCACACGAACTCTTGCGCCCCACCAAGATTTATGTAAAAGAATTGCTTCCCATGGTACACAGTGGCAAAGTCAAGTCTCTGGCCCACATCACCGGCGGTGGTTTCTTCGATAATATTCCGCGTGTTCTGCCTCAGGGTTGCTCGGCGACAATCAACAAGGATTCAATCCCCAAACAGGCTATTTTCGAATTTCTGCAAAAGAACGGCCCGGTTAACGAGCGTGAGATGTATCGCACCTTTAACATGGGAATCGGCATGGTGGTCATCGCAGACAAAAAAGATGTTGCAGAATTAAAGCATATCGCAGAAAAACATGGCGAACAGCTATACGAGATCGGCCATGTCAACGAAACCGGCCAGGCTTCACATGTTATCGTAGAGTAGTAATTTTTTCTATTAAGTACAAAGCCGACCGCATTCTGGTCGGCTTTTTTTTTGCTATCTGCCAACAACCCTGTTTCGGCCGTTTTCTTTTGCTTTATACAAGCGATCATCGGCTCGTTTGGTCAGACTTGCTATTGTATCTGCCTTGTTACACATTGCGACACCAATGGAGATGGTCACCGCAAGTTTATTTCCGTCAATCTCCCTGTATGAATGCTCCACCAGCATTCTGAGGCGCTCGGCAAGTTCCATTAATTTGCCATAATCAATATTGGCAGCCACCACCACAAACTCTTCTCCACCCCAACGGCCAGCCATATCAAATGGTCTTACATTGGCTTTCAAGGACGAAGCAACCATTTTCAATACTTCATCACCAATCTGATGCCCATAGGTATCATTAAAATTCTTGAATTTGTCGATATCAATAATCATGAAGCCGAAGTTCCAGCCATATCTTTCAAACTCTGAAATTTTCGATTCCATCATATTATCAATATAAGCTCTGTTGGCAATTTGGGTCAGATGATCCAGATAGGCGGTTTTCTCAAGCTCTTCAACTTTTAAAACCAGATCCTCTTTATTTGGTATCTCCACAAAAGACTCAAGCGCCCCTGCAATGGAGCCATCTTTTGCTACGATGGGAGCAATTTTCACCCGAACCGGGACTCTATGGCCGTTCTTGTGATGTAAATATATGCTCGATTCTCTATGAAGCCCATCTTCCAACGTTTTAGCAAGTGAGCATTTTGAGGTACATAATTCATCGCCACAGTCGTTTACGTGCATCAGAATATTATCGAAACAATGTCGTCCGACAACCTCCTCTGTAGTAAACCCGGATATTTTTTCAGAGGCCTTGTTCCAGTAGAGAAGCTTTCTATCCTGATCGACAATGTAAACGCCATCTGCAATGTTTTCTGCAATAATTTTAGCTAGTTCCAGATTCTCAAAGGTGTCTTTAAGCAAATCTTTCATTCTTTCATCCTCCCTGAAAAACAGCTATTAAGTGTTGATAAATGGGAGCGGTGTAAAGTGCTATTTTTTACGATTTATATCTAGTGCCGTAATAAAAGATACAAAAGCATTAATATGTAATCGGCGCTTATATAAGAAACTTTGCTTATTGTAAGGATTTTAATGAAAAAGATGCTGAATACTATCAACAGCTAGATCTTGATGTACTTCCATTTGCCCTGCCAGAATTTCCAGCCAAGAATAGAAGCAAGTATCACCACATAACAACCTGCTGCCAGCCAGACACCTTCCAAGCGCAGATCGAAAACTACACCAAATACGTAGGCCAGAGGAACCAGCAAGCCGAAATGCAGAATCATTTCAACGTACATCACAAACTTGGCGTTACCTGCACCAAAGAGGCAGTTCATGAAGACCAGCCCGGCACCAATCATGCCGTTGACTGCGCCAACAATTCTGAGCGAATTAACCGCAGCATTGATAACAACCTCTTTGTCGGTGAACAATCCAAGGAAGAAATGCGGGAATGCAACTTCAAGAAGTCCAAGAAATCCAAGTAGATAGAAAGCAATACGCACTGCCTCCCAGCCATAGGATTCAGCAGTTCTGGGGTCGTTCTTGCCAAGATTTTTGCTGACAAATGTGGCTGTCGCAGTACCAATCGCAATTGCGGTCATAAAACTTAGCGACATAAGATCGAAAACAACCTTCGTACCAGCGGTATAAATGGGAGGTCTGAGGTTTACGGCAATATTGTCAACCGCCGGAACCAGTCCGACAAGCATGTTCATCAGGTTGGAGCCATTGCCATCAGACAAACCGCTATTCATGATTGTATTAAGCTGGGCCAATGCATCTGTAGGGAAGGTTGCCAGCCATTCCATGCGATCAATCAAACCGACTATTTTAAGGAACAGCAGAAAACCGGATGTCACAAAAACTGTGGCCAGACCACCGGGTAAAGAGAGCCTGATGATTTCTTTTATCACAAAGGGATTGAAGTTTTTCTTGCGGTAGTATTTGAATTTATTGCGGATCGAAGGCAAAAAACTCCAGCCTAAAATCATGAAAAGACCAATATGACTGGCGATAAGCGATCCTAGACCGGCACCAAAAACACCTAACTCGGGAAATCCCCAAAGGCCGAAAATAAGTAATGCATTAAGTGCTACATTAGAGAAATTCATTACAATCGAGGCAATCATATGAACATAGGTTTTGCCTGTGCCATCGAAAAATGCCTTATAACTTATGGTCGCAACCATAGACATAACACCCAGAAATCTCAACTGGGCATAAGGAATACCGACTTTCAGCACTTCCGGGTTGGAATTGAAAAACGGGAAGATGTACGGGATTGCCAATGCACCGAGAATAGAAAATATTATACCCATAGAATATGCAATGGTCAGCGAGTTAAACAGCACCCGACCTGCAAGCTCGTTATTTTTTTCGCCATGCCTTCTGGCGGTAAGCGACTGGGTTCCAACTGCGATAGCGGAAAAGAATCCGCCCACCAGCCAGAACAGTGGCAAAGTTATGCCAATGGCTGCAACGCCTGCAACAGAAACAATTTCGTCTTCCATATATCCAACCATAATGGTGTCTGCCAGATTAACAGCAGTCTGAAATACCATCCCCAGAATAATTGGAGAAGACAGTTTGATCAGGTCGAAAGACAGTTTTTTGTTTAAGCTCAGTCGCATAAAAACTCACATGGTAAATTTGTGACAGCAAATCATATATGCTTCACAAAACCGGTACGATTCTGACCGCAGGCATATTGATTGATATGTCGGGGACGAAAATCTCAAAACGAAGAAAGATCATAGCTCGACAGGCCAATATACAAACACGACCATCAACTATAGCTAGATAGAATTACTCTATTTTGGTGAATCTGACAAGTAATTCCTTCTTATTTAGAGGGTTTTTCTCTATTTGGAACAGCTTGTTAATGCTGCCATTTATTGCTGTTCAACATCAAACAATGAACTGGAACAAAAGCCAAAACCAGTTGAAATTATTCTGCAATCCCAATTTGAAGTAATATAGCATTGCAGCTTTAATTCTTCTGAATCGAAGATTAGTTTGCTAAAAAGCCCAGCTTGTCATTAAAACTGAATATTTGCATATGTCATGCCTGTGAAAACAGGCATCCAGAATTTGGAAACAATGGCATTAGCTTATTGTTTTTTTTGGTTGGATAGTTTTAGCTTGAAATAATTACTGTGTTATTTCAAATGTTTAGTCATGTGGATTCCCTCTTTCGAGGGAATGACGCCAACAACATGTATGCAATATGACATCTTACACAAAGTTCATAATTAGCTTGATGAAGAATATTTAATATAGCTTTTCAACAGTTTGAGCAGAAAATTTGTTCAACTTTATGATTATTCTCTTGTTACATCTGAATTTAGCATATAATATCCCCACGCTATGACAGAACAACAAATACAAAAATTTAAAGTTTTGAACCTCGATGGCCCCACCAGGATTGATCGAGCTATTCGTCTGCAATTTCCTGATTTTGGCCGGCGCAAGGTGCAGGCATTGGTAAATGCCAAAAAAGCCAGAGTAAACGGCAAAGTTGTCTGGATGTGTTCCTGGAAGGTGAAAAACGGAGATAAAATAGAGTTACTCTGTGAAAAGCCCGAGGAGAAGGTCAAGACCAGCCAGTTTAAAGACCACTGGATAGTCAGACGGGATTCAGACGTTATTGCCCTCAATAAGCCTGCCGGAGTTCTCTCTCACAAAACCAGAGTCGGTGGCGATGACGACATTCTTTCGCTGGCCACAGAGAAATTCGGTCATGTTGTGCTGTTTCACCGACTTGATCGCGACACCTCAGGGGTAATGATCTTCACTCAAAACACCCAGATCAACCGCTATCTGGATGTAGCCTTCAAGGCAGGTACGATTGAGAAAGAGTATGTCGCCCTGATACAGTCTCCCAACGAGCTGCAAAACGTCGGCGTAATCTCCACCAGAATGTCCAACGTACCAAACAGACGTGACATCATGCGTGTTTCTCCGCACGGAAAAGCTGCCGAAACCCACTACGAAGTGGTTGGCGAAGCAGAAGGTAAAATGCTGGTGAAACTCTGGCCCAAAACCGGTCGAACCCATCAGCTCAGGGTTCATATGCAGTACATGCACGGCGCAATCCTCGGCGATCGCCTCTACGGTTTCCGCAAAAGTGCCAAAAGACTGATGCTGCATGCCCACCGGATAACACTGCCGGAAGCCGATGGTTACCCGGAAAGAAGCTATAAAGCTCCCTTGCCGGAAGACTTTATCAGCCAGCTTCCCAAAGCCTTGCGAAAACTAGCCAAAAATCTGTAAAAGCTAAATAGTTGGATATACTTGCTTATAAAACCAGTACAACAGATGGCCGGGACTTGAAGCAATAGGATCGGTAACTTGTTACCCATCTCCTCCTGTTTTGGGAGTAGTAGTAGGATGGGTGATTCTTCACCCATCTCTTTCAACGTCGCAGGAATATTTGAATAAAAAATTTCTCATCCAAGTTTACTGACAAAGTGGTGTTATTTGAACAAAGCAAAAATCAATATCCGTCATACCTGCGAAAGCAGGTATCCAGAATTTGGAATTAATGGCATTGGTTTGTCGAAGTTTTTACCTTTTTTGTTTGTACATAAAAATATATTCTTTATCATTTCAGGGGTATAGCCATGTGGATTCCCGCTTTCGCGGGAATGACGAAAAGACTGAAATGTATGTATTATGAGCTACACAGAAAGGATGCACAATAGTAACTTTTGAATAATATTAAGACATTTTACTTTGTCAACAGCTTGAGATGAATAAAGAATTACTAGTTCTACTAAGACTTAGGATCACTTCTCCAAAAACTTCCCCCTATAAAGCTGTTTTCGGATAAGATCAGACCAGCGGAAGGAAAACTCTAAAGGTGCTGCCCTGATTTACCGAGCTTGAAACAGTGACCCGTCCATTATGCGAAACCGCAACATGTTTGACGATGGCCAACCCCAGACCAGTACCACCCATTTTGCGACTGCGTGCCTTGTCCACCCGGTAAAAACGCTCGAATATTCTCGGCAGATCTTCCTCAGGGATGCCACGACCGTTGTCGGATACTTCTATTACAATTTCCTCTTCCTGTTTATAGGCAGATACATTTACACTTGCGTTTTCTGCACTGTATTTAACCGAGTTATCCACAAGATTTATTACGGCCTGCTCCAGAAGCAGCGGGTTTATCGCTGTACTTAGACCTGTTTCACAATCGACATCAATACTTGTACCACGCTGTTTGGCTCTGGTCTGACAGACCATCAGAGCAGCATCCAGCACATCCTTTATCAGACCTTTTTCAAGGCTTACTTCATGGTGTTTCTGAGATTGCTCTATTTTGGAGAGACTTAAAAGATCATCTATAATAGCCGAAAGTCTGTCACTATGACGACTGATAATCTTTAAAAAGCCAATAGCGTCCTCTCTATCGTCAATGGCTCCATCGAGCAAAGTTTCCACAAAACCTTTAATGGACGTAATCGGCGTTTTAAGCTCGTGAGAAACATTTGCCACAAAATCCTTGCGAATTTTTTCGAGTTTCTTAATGCGGGTCATGTCATGCAGAACCACTAGCGCACCAGGCTTTTGACCTGCCGCATTAACAAGCTTGGCACCATGGGCAGAAAGACATCTCTCTTCTTCACCTTCGAGAGTAATCTCACCATCAATGGGTGCAGAGCTTTGCAGTGCCTTGTCCACAAAGTCAATCAATTCCGGGCTTTTAACCATTTTGTTGAAATTGTTACCAATAACACTATCGGGATTTAATCCAAGCATTTTAATGGCAGCGGTATTCAGTCTTTGAACAGTAAAATCATTGTCCACCACTAGAACAACTTCTATCATCCCCGCAAGCATCGCCTCAAGTTCGGCGCGTTGCTCGGTTATGGTTTTAATGCGCTCGCTCAACTGCTCCGCCATTCGGTTCATAGATGAGGCCAGAGCAGCAATCTCTTCCGTGTTAGGTTTCTCCAGACGATAGCCGAGGTCACCCATGGCAAAAGCCTTGGCACCTTCTCTAAGCTGTTTAATAGGATCGGTAATCCTACGGGCGACGATCAGAGACACAAAGGCCGTCAATATCGCAATCAGAATCCCTCCGGCACCAACCCGGAGATTGATTGTCCATAAAGAATCGGCAATATCTTTGGTGGGTTTGCTGGTTCTGATTACGGCCAGAAGTTTTCCATCTATGACCAATGGCAGGGCAACATACATCATGTCTTTATTCAGCGTGCTGCTGTAGCGAATCGAACTACCGATTTCACCGTTGATAGCAGTGGCAATTTCCGGTCTGGTGGCATGATTGTCCATCAACGAGAGAGCTTCTTCAGAGTCTCCAAGCACAACTCCATCGGGCCTGATGACGGTCAGACGGGTGTTTTTTGTATTCTGAACGGTCTTGCAAAGCTGATCTATCCGGGAGTATTGTTTATTTGCAAAAACCTGTTTGAAAAACGGCAAAACCATTTTACTGCGGGCAGCCAGATCCTCTTCGGTCTGCTTCATGTGAAACTGCTCGATGGAAATAAAAGTAATCCATGAGACAGCCACCAGAGATAGCACAATAATAAAAATGTAGGATGGAAATAACTGCCAAAGCAGGCGTTTTCTGACTGCCATAAATACCTACTCAGTCTCTATTCGGAATCTTTAAAGCGGTAGCCGATACCTCTGACGGTTTCAATATCGCTGCCAGATTCTCCCAGTTTTTTTCTGAGAGCAACAATCTGCACATCAACCGAGCGTTCGGTAACAGGGTAGTCATCGCCTTTAACACCTTCGATAATCTGGTTGCGGGTATAAACCCGGCCGGGATTGCTGATTAGAAAATGCAGGATAGCAAACTCTGTGGCAGTTAAAGACAGAAGATTTCCGGAAGCTCGTACTTCATACCTTTCCATGTTGATTTCTATTTCACCGGATTTGACCATCGGCAAACCTCTCTCGACGATGTTTTCCGGTTTTTTGTGGTGACGGCGCAAAACAGCGCGAAGCCTTGCCAGCAGCACTCTGGGGCTGAAAGGCTTGACCACATAATCGTCTGCCCCAAGTTCCAGACCTGCAACAATATCTGCGTCTTCACTCTTGGCAGTCAGCATTATAATAGGAACCATTTCGGTTTTTGGATCGGCCTTGAGCATTTTGCAAACGTCAAGCCCGTCAATTCCGGGTAGCATCAAGTCAAGCACAATCAAATCCGGTTGTCTGTCTCTGACTTTGCTCAAAGCCTCTTCACCGGTTGCAGCTCCATCTACTTCATAACCGTTTTTGCTCAGGTTATAGCGCACCAGCTCCAGAATATCTTCTTCGTCATCTACAACCAGAATAAAGGAATTTGCCATAATGCTGATACCCTTTGTAACAAAACGTTAATAACGACTCCAAGCTAACACCAGAATGTTAAGTTCTTGTTAGGATAGCGTTAGTAAACAAATAAACGTCCTGTTTTACTGGCAACTTTTAAACCTCGCAACCGTTTAATAAAGCAGTCTTTCCCACTCGAATGTTACATGAACGGGTTTGCGGTCGGAAAGATCTTCTCCGCTCTGGTTTACAAACTCCGCCGGTGTTTGATACAATTGCGCGGTAAGAGCCATATCAGGCGAGGAGCGATATAAAACCTTGCTGGAAATATCTTCACTGCAATTCAACTCAACACAGGCATCTTTGAGGAAGAGTTCTTCTTTGAAGAAAGCCATTTTATCCACATCATCAGTGTTGGCCGAGTCATATTCAAAATCGCCAGCAATTATCAGGGCCACGTTAAGGTTGGTTCTGACATAGGAAATAAGCTGGTTCAGCTGTGCAGATCTGGCAGTTATGTCTTCGGCATCACTACCATAATCCAGATGCAGATTGATGATCTTCAGCGTAAAGCTGCCTGAAAGAGTGACCGTTGTTACAGTAAAACCTTTGGAGCGATTGCAATCGCTGTCGTCCCAGATATGAGTTGGATCAATGCCACTGCAATCATCCCAGTCTACACGCAGGAAATCATTTTCATTGGAGAATTCAAGCTTGGAAAGCATGTTAAGACCATCGCCTTTGTCCAGAACTGTGGCACTGGTGGGATCTTCCACATCTGGCTCTGACTGATATGTATGCGTGCAATGGTTCTCGATCATGTAATGATAATAAATGTCTTCCTGCAATACCACAACATCGTAGTAATTCAACAGGGGAGCCAAGATCGGCGTGTTGGTAAGCGGTTTACCGGAACTTTGCAGGTCGGAAGCTTCGCCTTGAATGTTGTAGGTCAGAAACTTGAAAGTTCCAGTTGGATTCTGTGGAGTCGATTCCTCTTCCGCCTCGGCCTCAAGTTCTGCTTCGGCCTCCAGCTCCTCCTCAAGCTCCAGCTCTTCGTCGCCATCAGGTTCGGGCTCGTCATCACCATCAACTTCAGACTCCAGCTCGGGATCGAGATCGCCGTCAATAGCATCATCTTTGTCGCCGTCAACTTCAGCTTCCATTTCAAGGTCGCCATCGCTATCCAAATTGTCACCATCAGGCTCGTATTCGATTGTATCACCATCTTCATTGCCTGTTTTATCGTCGCTACCACAAGCAACCAATAAAAATACAACTGTCCAGACCAAAGCCAAGGTAATTAATGTTCGCCTCATAACTTCTCCCTTTATGGTTCAAAATTTGTTTATCACGCATGTCTTATCAAGATGTTAGCAAAATGACACTCGAATGGCAATCGTTTCTTTTACTGAATTATATCCAAAGATGAAAGAATAGCAAATATAGCCCGATTTAATCTTGCCCGTGATTTGATTTGCCACTTATCCGTGAACACAAATTCTTCCAGTAAAGCGATATTTATAACCCTTAAGTAGACAACATCGCTTCACCATAAGCAATCAAATTCAGACGAACATCAGGATACATTTGATAACATGAGCGAACATCTACAGACTTCTGCATACATCGAATAACATGAAAGTACATCAAGCTACATCAGCGAACAGCAGATGATTTGAGAATACATGAGCATACACGAGGCTACATTTTCCGTCCCCAGCCCATTCACCAAATCGGATAAAATTATGATATCGTTCATCTTTTCCGCCGTCCACAAATTTCTTTCAACATCAAAACCCTGTAATTTCAGCTATTTGCAGATTGAGCAAATGACAGCAAAAGCACCTGATGTCGTCATATCAGAAATAATAGAAGTTTTATGCGCCAGAAAAGATCAATATTGTCACTGCCATTTTTTTTCTCGCGTAATTTCAGATGCTTACAAGCGAATATTTCGTCAGAAGCAGATGAATTTCTGAAAACTTGGCACTCTGTGCAACTTATTGGCTAACATTTTAAACAGCAAAGAAAAGGCGATTACAGACAGAAACAGCAAAAAAAATGAGCAAAGAATTTGCCCATTTTGAAATATTTATTTTTACAGAAAAAGTGTACTTCAGACCAGCTTTCAACAAAGCAAGGTGGTTTTATTCATGGAAACGATTTCCTTGACCTTCTTAGGCAGATTAATTTCCAGCACCCCGGAAGTTAAGTCGGCTGTAATACCATCAAAATCAATCTGATCACTAAGCTTGAAAGAGCGTTTGAAATGCCCGAAAGATCGCTCCTGCAACTGATATTCATCATTAAATTCTGCAAACGGTGCCTGTCGATTTCCGGCAATAACTAAAACGCCATTTTCAATTGTAATATCAACATCTTCCAGTGTCACACCCGGTATGTCAAGACGTATCAGATAGTTGTTGCCCTTGACAATTATGTCCACCGGAGTTTTTTTAGGATCAATCTTCTTTTGGTCATCCACTTCATTTTGGTCGCCAGCCAGATCCCGCACCAGACCTTCCATAAAGTCATTTTTAAAGACTCGCGGAGTTAAATTAAGATCATGTTTTCTACTCATGGTCGTCTACTTTCATTTGTCTGTTTCAGACCTGTTACATGGCTCGCTGAAAACCTCGAAATTACGAAATTTTTGCCACCCATACTAAAAAATATTTCACAAGCAAACCGCTGTAGGCTTGGCAAATACAGTCGCACCATTAGCCTGTACAGCTTATATAATCATAGGTTTCAAAATATTTAAATGCAAGGCTCGAAAGCAAAAAACAGCAATTTTTCCTGAAATATTACCCATTTACCGATTTGCCAAACTGTATTTCAAGGTCATACGGTCAAAATTCTGCCAAATATTAATTCGACCTAAAATTATCAGTAAATTTACCGATAATATCTATCTGTTCAACTGCTTGCTTTTATCAGGGATTTACGATAAAAACTTGAGTGGACAGATTTAAAGATTTATTTCATAAAGTTAAATTCGAGGAAGGTTTAATATGCCATTTGCCAGACAAATTTCGAGGGCGTTTCTTATTTTCACCATCTTCATTCTTTTTGTAGTTCTAAACGGCTGCGCAGCCAAAACCGTGCTGGTCGTTGACAAATACGGCAACGGAGATTACACCAGCATCAGGGCAGCTGTAAGTGATTGGGAACAGGGGAAAAAACTGATCATCAACCCTGGAGTTTATGATGAACAACTGATCCTGAAAACATGGCTCAAAATAGATGGTTTGGACGGTGTTGCACCGGAAAACCGCAGTGCTTTGAATGATGAGAAAAACAAGGTCGTCATAGCCTTCTCCGGGGACGGCCCCGCGGTGGTTGGTCGCGACGTCAGTGAAGTCAGGCTCTCCAACCTGGTACTGAAAAAATTCAACAAAAAGAAAACCTCGGTGGTGAAACTGCGTGGAACCGATATCGAAATAAAAAACTGTACCATCTCAGGCGGAAAAATGGCCGGAATTGAAGCCGCCAGATTCGGCAGTCTGGTAATACAGGATTCCACCATTAAAAATAATAATTATGCCGGAATTTTCCTTCATCATCAGGCCAGAGCGGACATTCAGAAAAATCTTATTGCTGAAAACGGCCGTGGTATTTCAATCGCCAGACATCCCGAAGGCATACCCAAAAACCGTACTATTTACAGGGATGAAGAAGAAGATATCGAGGTCTTGATAAAAGAAAACTCTATTACAGACAATAGTTTTGCCGGGATCTTTATGTCCAGTGGCTCTAAAGCTGACGTTATTTCCAACAGCTTTGTATCAAATGCCAGCAATGCCATACATGGCGAAGGCAAAGAGAGAACCATCAACTTAGACATGGGTGGCGTGGTCGTATCTGAACAGAGCAAAATCAAAATGCTCGGCAATTCGATCTCATTTTCGGATATGGGGATAATCTTCAGAGAAACCGCCTCGGGAAAAGTTTTTGAAAACACCGTTATCAACAACGAAAACTACGGCATTGTTGTTTCAGGTTACGGCAAACCCGAATTTATCGGCAATATTATCAAAGATAATAACGGTACCGGAATCATACTTAAAACCAGTACCGAAACTCTTTTGCAGGACAATCAGATCCTGACCAACAAACTTCATGGTATCGAAGTGGTAGACAGTGCGCGTCCCCTGATCGAAGGTAACTGGATAGTTCAGAACGGCAAACATGGCATCTATGCCTACAAAAACGCTCGTCCCATTATCAAACAGAACATTCTGGTAAACAACAGCATGGTCGGTCTTCTGGTGGTAAGCGACAGCAAGGTAGAAGCCTTCAATAACACTTTCTACAAAAATACCAAAGCCGGAGTATGGTTTTCCATCAGGTCTGGTGGTATGTTTGCAAACAATGTTATAGTTGGATCTGAGACAGGAATTTCAATTTTGAAAAATTCCGAATACCAGCCCAAGTTCTCCAACAACGTACTCTGGCAAAACAATATAACTTTCAAAGGTTTCCTTGAAAAACCAGAAGGAAACTATGTTACCGATCCTCTGTTTAAAGATGCCAACAACCTTGATTTTACTCCCTTGGCCGACTCTCCACTGGTCAGCACCAAGCGAGGCAAAAGAATCGTAATAGGTGCAAAAGATCCTTTGGAGAATTAATACCTACTCAATCGTAGTTGAATATGAAAGCAGGTTTCAGTTAGGAGTATTTCTGTGAGATTACGAGCGCATTTAATAGTTCCTGTGCTTGGTGTGGTTCTGCCTGTTATAATAGCATTGTTTTTCGCAGACTTTCTTAATCCATGGCACATCAGAGCCACCAAGGCGCTGTCTTTTTCGCCATTACCGATTCTTCTCTCGGTTTGTCTGATACTTCCACTGGCTCCGGCACTGCTTTTAAACCAGACAAGGGTCATCCTGTTTGCCATGCTTCTGGCAGCTTCATTCTTTATTGCAAGTGGCTGGCCTGTCAAAGTGAGCCACGAGACCAAACTTTTGCTGCTGATCTTTATGTCTGCCCAGATTGTCATCCTGACCTATCTGCGTGAGCGGGGACTGTTTACCCGTTTCGGACTTGTTCGAGTTCTGCTGCTTGTCTTGCCTATCGTTACAGTAATGCTGCTGGACCCATATTTTACCAGATTTATTTCCACGATGGAAAAATCAATGCCATGGCTTTTAAGCCACCCGGCACAATTCAACATCCCCTATCTGGTGATGATAATCTCACTGGCGATTTTAGCTTTGATGTGGCGACTGAAAGGTACGGAATACCCGCTTATCGTACCGGCCTTTGCAGCAACCCATATTGCCATTATGTTGGCATTTGCTGCTTCCTCTCCAATCTGGTCTGGACTTTCCAGCAAGATGGCACAGCCATTCAGCCTTTCAATGGCCGGATTGGTACTGCTCTGGTCGACATATCTTTTATCATGGGGCAGAGCCTACAGAGATGAATTAACCGGACTTCCCGGCCGAAGGGCTCTAGAAGAGCATTTGGCAAAACTGTCGGGTGACTACACCCTGGTTATGGCCGATGTGGATCACTTTAAAAACTTCAATGATAAATATGGTCACGATGTCGGTGATGATGTTTTGCGCATGGTTGGACAGACATTACAGGAAAACTCACCCGGAACCGCCTACCGATTTGGTGGAGAGGAATTTACCATTGTCGTCCCTGATATGCAGGCCGACGATATTGTGGACGAGTTGAACAGTCTCAGAAAAGCCATTGCTGATAAAAAATTGATTATCAGAAGACATCGCAACAAGAGGCGCAAACGAAACAACAAACCCGTCTCTGTCACCACCAGCTTTGGCGCAGCAAGCAGAAACAACAAGCGACGGTTTCCTACCGATGTATTAAAGCATGCTGACCGCGCCCTTTATAAAGCCAAGAACAACGGCAGAAACAGGGTTCATACTTTCAGCTAAGAATTCAGCAGCACCGTTCTTATTGATTCAAGCAAAACATCCAATGAGAAAGGCTTATGCAGAAATACAAAACCTTCTTTATCTATCTCATGCTCCTCCAGCACATCATCTCCATAGCCCGACATGAAAATTATTTTTGCCTCCGGTCTTTTGTTTCTAAGATAAAGAGCCAGATCATTTCCTTTGATTCCAGGCATGATAATATCCGAGACCACCAGATCAATCGGCCCCTGATACTGATCCACCAACATTAAAGCCTCCGGCCCATTGGGAGCAGTCAAGACCCGATAACCCTGTTTTTGCAAAACAGAACTGATGGAACTTAGAATTTTTTCATCATCATCAACAAACATTAATGTCTGACGTGGCATTTACGACATTCCTTTTGTGCAAATGTTTTACCCAAAGCCTAATAAAACCATGATTCTTTACGATTTATTGCTTTTACCATAATTCACCACATTTTAACAAGTGGGAAAACAGTTGCTTAAAATTGCGTTGTTCAGGGCAGTTTAAATTCTAATCTTTTACTGTTTTTCACCTGTAAAACATTCTCTCATGACGGTGCCACGGTCTTTGATAAGAATTATCAATGGCCGTGCTTATGCTAAAACACTGCCATTGGCCATACTGGCCGACGACAGTGCCTCCCAGAATAACTTTTTCCGAATATTATCCAACCACAATCTGGAACTAAAACACCCTATGCTTTGTTACTTTGATTGACCACTGAAAAATATCGTGCTAAAGTTCCTGCCATTAATGCTTTTGGATTGGCTCGACAATTATCGTTTGTCAGGAGTATGTGAGATGAGAAACCGGATCGCCATATTATTTTGCTGTATTTTACTAGTTTCATGCACCACAACCGTTAAAAACACTGGAGTTGAAGAAGATGAACCCAAATTCTTTTGCCATTCTGCAGCAGATTGTGGCGTAGCAGAAATGTGCAATGCAGATGGAATGTGCGTACCTTATTGCTCATATTCCATGCCCTGCCCATCAGGCTATAACTGCGATCTTGACACCAATGAATGTGTCAGCAAGACTGCAACAGATGGCGATAAAGATCCCGTCGATGGCGACGATGAACCAATTGACGGTGACCTTCCTGCCGACGGTGATGATACTCCTGTAGACGGTGACGACGAACCTGTTGACGGCGATACCGAGCCTGTCGATGGTGATGACGAACCCGTTGACGGCGATACTCCCCAATGTGAACCGGAATGTGGCTTCGGCTACATCTGCAATGACACAGGCGACAAATGCGTAATAGACCGCAGCATTTTCCCCAGCCACTGCAAACCCTGCAATAATGATGATAGTTGCGAAAACGATAATCGCTGCACCAGAGATCCTGAAACGCTGGAACAATACTGTGCAGCACCTTGCATTGATGGTGAATTTTGTATGGAAGATGCGATGTGCGATCAGAACTACTGCGTACCGGAAGAAAATGGTTGCGGACTGCCCAGACCGGTTGGCGGAGCCTGCGAGCCTGAAAATTCCTTCTGCTCAGAGGGACTTGAATGCCTGACAGAAATAAACGGCAGAACCTTCAACAACGGAATCTGCACCACCTTCTGCACCGCAGATGATATTGACCAGGACTGCGAGGGACATCCCGGTACCAGATGCACCGGATTGAGACTGGACGAAAACAGCGATTATGTTTACCTCTGCATCAACCGCTGTCAGCCGGATGGAGCTTCCTGCAGAGAAGGCTATGAATGTGTTCAGGTCAACTCAAACGATCCGTTCAGACCATCCTATATCTGCTCGCCACAAACGATGCGGTAGAAACAATCATCAGCTAAACTTAAAGGCGATCCAAGCGGGTCGCCTTTTTTTTGTGTATAGCGGTTTTGAGGTCTGAGATTTTAGCAGTTGTCGAAAGCGCCTGATGGATGACCATGACTTGAATGCACGAATTAAAAGAATGGGACAGGAAAAACATAATGGCAATGGAATGCTTGCGGGGTTTATAATACTTTCTCAACGCTCTGGAGAAAACCTGCTAGTTTTTTCCGCGGTTAACCAATTTTTCTACCGTAGATAAAAGTGCATGTGCGCTTTTGGTATAAATGCTCAGTTTTTCCACTCTTTTCTGCAGTTGCAGAGCCGAGCGTTTCTCGCTGGCAGAGTTGTTCCCGCTTTTAATGGAATTGGTTTCACGTAGTATTTCATTAAATTCGACATGGATAATATCAATCTGCTGGCTGATCCGGCGCAACACAAAGCCGATGGTTACGCGCCAGAGATCTTGATTGGCTTCGTAGTATTCCTTGCGGGAACCCTTGACAGTTGTCTTCTTGACGAAGTGCCCGCTGATCAGCGTCTTCAGTGCTGTTGAAACATGTCCTCTGGATGCGCCAGACATCTCCATCAGATCGTCCTGACTCAGGGCCCTGTTGGAGAGGATCATGTAGCCCAACAGCCTGCCTTCACTAGCTCCGACAATTCCAACCTCTTTGGCAAAATTTCCCATCACTTCCACGAAGCGATGTTGTAGCTGTTCAATCATTTTATTAATTTTCACGCCTTTCAGAAGATTTTGAAATCAAGAACCTTATTTTTACCCATGTTGACCCGTCGCGTCAAGTTTTCCCGGCAGAAATTTTCTGCAACAGCATAACTGTTAACAAGATTAACCTTGTGTAGACCCGAAAAAAGGCAGGGTTCTTATATCACAGGGCTACCCACTCTCTGGATCTCTACAGAATAAAGGCCAGGTTAATTATCTTTCAAAAAGCTTAAAATTTAACTGACGATGCTTGCCATATCAGCAAACTGAAGTTATTATGTGCCCTCGTTTCTGTTGAGCAAATGTAATCCAGGGATAACCAAATGAGATATTTTCCGAATACAGCCGGTTGGGTCGAGCTTATTATGGGCTCCATGTTTTCCGGTAAAACCACTGAACTGATTCGTCGTGTGGATCGTATGAGACGGGCCGGACGCAAGGTGCAGATTTTCACCCGTGACACCCGTTTTGGTGATGATGCCGTTGTTTCTCACGATAAAAAATCATACTCCTCGACTTATGCCAAAAGCAGTGAAGATATTTTGAAAAATCTGGACTGGAAAACAGATGTGGTTGCTATTGACGAGGGCCAGTTTTACGATGAAGGTTTAATTGAGGTAGTAAAAAATCTGGCCGCCAATGGCAAGGTTGTATTGGTTGCCGGGCTGGATCAGGACTATTTGAGCAAACCCTTCAAGGTTATGCTGGACTTGGTGGCAGAGGCAGAATTTGTGGATAAATTAAATGCCGTATGTGTACGTTGTGGAAATCCTGCCATTCGCAACTTCCGCAAAATTGCAACAGAGGAAAGAATAGTGCTTGGTGCATCAGAATCGTATGAAGCTCTATGTCGCAATTGTTATGCAAAGGCTGTCAAAGAAGATCATCAGGAAGAATTGTTCTGAGCAATCTGTGATAACAATTTACAAGAATGCTATTTAAGTCATGACATGCGACCCAGCAACAGATTTGGTAAAACCCACCTAAACACACTATCTCCTTATTATTTCTATATTTTCTTAAATTTTTAGTAGAAAAAAACTGGACAAAAAAAACATAAAAAGTGACAAAACCCATTCTATACTATGCCGTCTTGTAGTATCTTTGCAGAATATCAAAACGCAGTTTGTTTTGATTCCGTTGTGCTTTTTTACAACTTGCTTGTCTTTTTCTGAAACCTTGTTCGTGAAAAGATATGTGTCAAAAAGTCTGCACTTGAAGACTTGATCCTGATGTATTCATAAGCTGTGTCACAAAACCAACACTTTGGATATAACAACTACGGTGTCATTAGAATGAGTAACAAACTAGGAACTGTTAAATAAGAAAATTATAAAGGCAAATTTAGCCTTGATGTGGGGATTTGTCTTTTCTGTATTGCTAAGTAGTTTACCGTCGCCCTTTCTCAATTTAACCAACCGTGTCAATTTTTTGTCATTTAACCAGAAGGAAAAACAAAACACAACAAAACTAAACACCTGAATAACGCACACACACACACACACTTTAACAACTAAGAGGTATTCTCATGTTTAGAGCTACTGCTATCCAACGAATTGTGCTTACCCTATTTTTAACCCTCATGCTATTTGGTTGCGGCGATAAAGTTTTCAACTTTTACGATGAACCAGACGAACCGCCAATTGAAGATGGCGACCCCCCCGATAATGGAGAAGACACTGATGGCGATCAACCAGAGGTTGATGGTGACAAGCCTGCAACAGATGGTGACGAATCAGATGTTGATGGTGATAACATTATAATAGACGGCGATGATCCTGCCGAAGACGGCGATGATCCT
>Ga0070729_10002108_pt1 | contig 26914 bp, 21 predicted proteins | sample tdDd472_FD_66725 | JGI IMG/M metagenome (GOLD analysis project Ga0070729, IMG submission 66725) | Marine sediment microbial communities from the Atlantic coast under amendment with organic carbon and nitrate - tdDd47.2 | ecosystem: Environmental > Aquatic > Marine > Coastal > Sediment | place... | reverse complement strand
CCTCGACCCCACCGAGGGCAACCTGGCCAAGTTCTCCGGCCAGGAGCTCGGCGACGCCCTCGGCGTCTCGGTGCGGGAGATCGTCCCCGCCGAGGTCCTCGAGACCCTGACCGCCGACGGAGGCGTCGGCGGGCAGCGCGAATACTGGCCAGAGCTGCTCGCCCTCGTGCTCGCGCTGCTGGTCACCGAGTCCATTCTCGCCGCCGTTTTCGGGCGGCGGCGGCGCTAGAGGAGTCGAGCAGATGAACTGGGCCCTCTTCCTCGCCGACACCCCCGAGCGGATCGTCGAGAGCAAGTTCCTCAACTTGCCCGCGCCCTGGATCGTGTTCCTGATCGCGGCGCTGATCCTGGCCTTCGCGGCCATGGTCTACCTGCTCGAGCCCAAGGGGCGCCGCGGCGCGCTGAAGGTCGTGCTCGCGTTCCTGCGCGCTGCCGCGATCGCGCTCGTGGTCGCGATCCTGTTCCGCCCCGTGAGCCAGAGCATCGACCGCGAGGTCCGCGAAGGCCTGGTGGTCGTGGCCATCGACGCCTCGCGCTCGATGTCCTTCGAGGACCGCGAAAAGGACGAGGAGCTGACGAGCAAGATCGCGGCGGCGTTGGACATCAGCCGCGACCAGCTCCGCGACACCGAGCGCCTGGACCGGGTGCGCAAGGCGCTGCGCAAGGAGTCGGGCCAGTTCCTCAAGGACCTCGCCGAGAACAACCGCGTGCGGCTCTACACCTTCTCCGCGGGGCGCAAGGCGCTGGCCTCGCTGGACAAGACCCGCGACGACGAGCCCGACGAGGAGACCCAGGCCCGGGTGACCGAGGTCCTGGCCGACCTCGAGGACGTCTCGGCCGACGGGCAAGCGACGGCGGTCGGCGACTCGCTGCAGCGGATCCTGACCGACGTGCGCAGCGAGCGCGTGGCTGGGGTCGTGCTGTTCACCGACGGCCGCAACACCTCCGGCCGGCTCTCGTCGGCGGCGGTGGCCGGACGCTTCGGGCGCAAGGGCGTGCCGATCTACACCGTCGGCGTCGGCGACCCCGAGCCGCCCCGTGACCTGAGCATCGACGACTTCCGCGCCCCCGACGTGGCCCTCGCCGAGGACGTGCTCCGCGTCTCGCTGGTGGTCCGCGCCCAGGGCTACAAGGAGCCGCGCGAGGCCAAGGTCTCGCTCAAGCTCGACGACCTGGTGATCGAGGAGAAGACCGGCCTCGTGGGCGGCGACCGCCTGGAGTGGGAGGTCGACTTCTCGACGCGGATCGCGCGCCCCGGGGAGTACACCCTCGAGGCCAAGGTCGAGCCCGACCCCTCGGAGCTGACCCCGGACAACAACCGCGCCCTGCGCCGCGTGCGGGTGATCGACGAGCGGATCAAGGTGCTCTACGTCGAGGGCTACCCGCGCTGGGAGTACCGCTTCCTCAAGAACGGCCTCGTGCGCGACAAGCACATGGAGGTGCAGGGTCTGCTGGTCTCGGCCGACTCCAACTGGGCCCAGCCGATCACCGAGGGCGTGGAGGAGCTGCGGCGCCTGCCGAGCCCCGAGCAGCTGCGCGACTACCACGTGATCATTCTGGGCGACGTCGGCCCCGAGACGCGCTTCGCCTCCAACAGCGAACCCGTGTTCTACAACGGCGCGCTGGAGGCGATCCGCAACGCGGTCAAGGAGGAGGGCGCCGGGCTGTTCATGATCTCGGGCACCCAGGCCAACCCGCGGGAGTTCGCCAACACGCCCCTCGCCGACGTGCTCCCGGTGGTGATCGACGACAGCACCACCCGCGACGACTTCACCCGGCCCTACACGCTGCGCCTGACCCGTGAGGGGCGAGACTCGCCGCTGCTGCGGCTCGAGGAGTCGGAGGTGCGCAACCGGGACTTCTGGGACACTCGCGCGCCGAGCTTCTTCTTCTTCATGCGCTCCGAGCGGGTCAAGCCCCAGGCACATGTGCTGGCCGTGCACCCCACCGCGCGCAACGGCGAAGGCCTGTTCCCGCTGATGGCCTGGCAGCGCTTCGGCGCCGGGACCGCGCTCTGGTACGGGTTCGACGAGGGCTGGCGCTTCCGCGCCGAGGTCGGCGACAAGTACCACTACAAGCTCTACAGCCAGGCGATCCGCTTCCTCTCGCTGCAGAGCTTCACCCGCGCCAAGCGCTTCTTCGTGACCACGGACAAGACGAAATACGACGTGGGCGAGGAGGTGCGGATCCGCGCCGAGATCCGCGACGAGGACGCGCTCCGCGGGCGGGAGAAGCAAGAGGTCGAGCTCGAGCACCCCGACGGCGAGACCCAGACCGTGACCCTGCAGAAGGACGAGGCCGAGCCCGGTAAGTTCACCGGGATCTACACCCCGGTCAAGATCGGACCCTACCGGCTCTCGATCAACCCTGGCGAGTTCGGCGGCGACCACGAGGTCGCGAGCCGGGTGTTCGAGGTCAAGCTCCCGCGGCTCGAGCTCCAGGATCCGCGCATGGACAAGGAGGGGCTGGAGAAGATCGCGGCCGCCTCCGGCGGCGGTCGCTTCGTGCGCCTGCACGAGATCTACGACCTCCCCGAGCAGGTGCTGCCTCAGACCGAGGAGCGCACGCGGAACCGGGAGGAAGAGGAGCTGTGGGACAACAAGTGGGTGTTCATGCTCCTCTGCGTGGTCTTGATCCTGGAGTGGATCGGCCGCAAGTTCTGCCGCCTGCTGTAGCGCTGCGGTGCTGGTGATCGCCGCGACCAACGACGCGCTCTTGGGAGGGCTGTTCGTCGTCCTCCTGCTGGGCATGGTCGGCTACGCCCTGATCACGGGGGAGGCCCCGCTGCGGCGGTCGATCTTCGGCGAGGTGGATCGAGCCAACCGGCCGGGTGCCTACTGGGGGTTCCTGGCGCTGCTGATCGGGCTGGCCGGGATCGTGGCCTTCGCCAGCTTCTTCCCTCGCTGATCAGTCCCCAAGCAGATCGTCGAGGTCACCGGGGGCGGGGTCGGCCCCGAACGGGCTCGGGTCGCGAGCGATCAGGAGCTCGAGGTCCGCGGTGGTGGGGTCGTCGGGCTCGAAGCCGAGCCTGCGGCTGAGCTGGGTCACGCGGCGCTCGACCCGACGTTGGCGCTCGAGGCGAGCGACCGTGCGCTCCAGGCGCTGGACCTGCTGCCCTGGGGTCTCGGCTCGCTCCACGACCACGTGGGCCACCTCCGGGTGGGCGCCCGTCGCGGCGGGGGTGGAGGAGGGGACGGGCTGGGCGGTCCGGGCCTGCGGGGCGTCCACGACGGGGGCCGCCGACGGAGTGGCGTGTCGGGGCAGCGATTGGGTGGGGGGAGGTGCGGTGACGGGGGCCGTGGCGGGGGCGAGCTCGACGGCGCGCTCCGGCGCGGCGGTCGCGGCGCGGACGGCGCCGTGGGTCGAGGCGCGGGAGGCCTCGGGGGCGTCACCGAAGAGCAGCAGGCCGCCGGCGGTGGCGGCGAGGGCGACGAGGGTCAGCGCGGCTGCGGTGGTGGTCGAGGTCATGCGAATCCTTCGGGTAGGAATCCAACCGGGCGCGCGGCGCTCAGGGTGGGCGCCGCGGCCCGGTCAGTGATCGTGCGTTCGATTGGAGGTCGTTCGTCGATCCGGGTCGGGGTGGTGCTGCTGCAGTAGCTGCCGCCTTTCTTGTTACTTACCGAGGAGCGCGCGAATCGCGGCCTTGGTGTCGGAACGGAGGGTTGAGATCTGGGCTTTGATCGGGAGCACGCCGTCTACGAAGGTCACCGAGGCTGCGTCGAGGGTGGCGCGGATCCCCGCGTCGGCGGTGGCGCCGTCGGTGACCTTCTTCAGCTCCTCGAGAAGGTAGGTGCGCAGGGTGGCCTGCACCTGGTCGGCGTCGGGGAGCAGCTCGAAGCGGTCCTCGGCGAGGTCCCAGGCGGCGTCGAGCTGGGTCTCGATCGCGTCGAGCCCGGCTTCGTCGAGCTGCAGCGCGGTGCCGACGGCGGTCAGGTAGTCCTGGCCGTAGACCTTGACCTGGTCCTGGAGGGCGCGCCGCTGGGTGCGGAAGTCGGCCATCATTTGTTTGACCTGGGCGCGAGCGGCGGGGTCGGGCTTGCCCTTGGCTTGGACGGGCGTCGCGACGAGGCAGGCGAGGGCGAGGGCGGAGAAGAGCAGGCGGGGGGACACGGGTTCCTTCTTTCGGTGGGCCACCTTCGTGTGGCGCTCACCCTCAGAATGCGGAGATCCCCCCCCCGTGTATCAGGATTATTTCCGTACACGAAGACGCCGGCGCTCGAGGCGCCGGCGTCTCTGCGACTTGGGGTCGACTAGCGCTTCTTGGAGGGCTTGCCCGAGAACTTCTCGGTCAGGCGCTCGTAGTACTTGCGGTAGGCCTCAGGGACCTCGCGCTCGCTGGCGCGGCCCGCGTCCTGGTGCAGCTTCTTGGGCAGGCTGCCCCAGCGACCGCCCGCGCGCTCCTTGTCCTCGGTCGGGTTGGAGTCGTCCTCCGGGGGCTTGGCTTCCTGGCCCTCTTGAGGCTGCTTGTCCTCTTTACCGTTCTGCGGGTTCTGCTGGGCCTGCTGCTGCTGCTGCTGCTGCTTCTCCTTGGCCTGACGCTGGCGCTCCTCCTCCTTCTCACGCTGGAGGCGCTGCTGACGCTCTTGCTCGGACTCGTTCTGGTTCTGCTGGTTCTTCTGGTCCTGCTGCTGCTGCTGCTGCTGCTTCTTCTGCTCCTCGCTGCTGGAGCTCGAAGACGACTGCTGCTGCTCAGCCTGCTCCTCGATCTTGCGGATCAGCTCTTCGAGGGCCTCGTGCGTCTTCTCCTCGAAGCGCATGGCCTCGACGATCTGCTTCTGCTCCTCCTGTGTGAACTCGCCGGTGTCGGCCTCGAACAGCTTGTTCTCGACCTCGTTCATCAGCTCGAGGATCTTCTCCAGGGGGTTGTCCTCGAGGGGTCCGCCCGCGGGAGGGGCCTGGCCCTCCCCCTGCTTCTCCTTCTCTTGCTCGCCCTCGGCCTCGCGGAATTCCTTCTCGGCCTTCTTCTCGTCGTCTTTGCCGTCGGCGTAGGCCACCGGCAAGGTGCCGAGCGCCGCGATCGTCAGAATCTGTAGAAAACGCATTAGCGTCCCTCCTTGCCGTCTTGTCCTTCGCCTTCGCCGTCGCCGTCGCCTTCACCCTCGCCTTCGCCCTCGCCTTCACCGCCACCGGCGGCCTGCTGGGCTTGTTGACTCAGGTTCTCGTTGAGCTCCTGCAGGAGCTCGCGAATGTTGCCTTGCCCGTCGGTGAGCCGCGACAGCAGGCGCTGCTGCACGCGGTTCAGCTTGCCGTCCTTGGCGTCGCGCAGCGCGTTGTAGAGGTTGCGGGTGCGCTTGTTGACGTCCTCTTGCATGCCGCGGAGCATCTTCAGCTCCGCCAGCGGGGGCACGAGCGGCTGCTTGCCCTGCTGCTGCTGCTGCTGACCCTGCTGCTGCTGCTCTTCCTTCTTCTTGTCGCGGCGCTTGAGCTCGCGGTCGAGGGCCCCGCGGAGGTTCTCCATGCGGTCGAGCACGTCGCGCTGCAAGGCCTGGGTCTCGACGCCCATTTCGTAGTCGCCGAGCAAGCGCTGGATCTCCTCGATATCCGTGCCCGCGGAGCGCATTTGGTAGGCGTAGACGATCGCCTTCTCCTCTTCGAGCATGGTCTGGACCTTGCCCGCCTCTTCGCGCACGCGGCCCTCGACGTCGGCCAGCTTGGCCAGCTTGCGCCGGACCCGGCGCGGCGGACGGCTCGAGCCAGGCGACTCGGCGGCCAGCTCACGGGTCTGCACGTTGACCTCGCGCTGGATCCGGATCGTCTCGTCGAGCATTTGGCGCATGCTGTAGAGCTCTTGCTCCTGCTGCAGGTTGGCGTATTCCGCCTCCTCTTCCTCCAGCTGCTTTTGCGCCTCCTCCAGCTCGCGGAGGGCCTGCTCCTGCTCCTCCATGGCCTGCTCTTCCGAGCCCTGGTCCATTTGTTGCCCGGCCTGCTTCTGGTTCTGGGCAGCCTGGCGAGCGGCTTCAGCAGCCTTCTTGCGCGCCTCGGCCTCCTCGGCGCTGCGCTCTTCGGCGCGCTCCTCGAGCCGCTTGGCGATCTCCTCGGTCTTCTTGCGCAGCTCTTCCTGGCGCTTCTTCAGCTCCTCCAGGTCACGCGACTCGAGCCGCTTGAGCATGCGCTGCTCGGACTTCTTCAGCTGATCCTCGGCGCGAGCGAGCTCTTCCTGAGCCTGCTGCTGCTCCTGCTTGGCTGCGCCCTGCCGACCTTGCTCCATGGCGTCGGCCGCGCGCTGCATGGCCTGGCGCGCTTCCTTGACCGACTTGGCGGCCTCCTCGGTGGCCTTGGCCGCGCTGTCCTGGTCGGCTTCGTCGCGCTGCTTGTCGGCGAGGTCCTTGAGCGCCTTCTCCAGCTGCTCGGCCTGCTTCTCCAGCTGCTCCTGGGCCATGGCCTGCTGCTGGGCCTCGCTGCGGCCCGACTCGGCCTTGCGCTGCTGCTCGAGGGCCTTGCGGGCCTCGGACAGCGCCTTCTCGGCCTGCTTCGCCGCCTGCTCGGCTTGCTGCGCCGCCTGGGCGCTCTGCCGCTCGCCCTCGGCGCTCTGCTTGAAGCCCTCGCGAGCCTGCTCGGCCTTGGCGGCGGCGTCGCGCATGGCCTCGGCGGCGTCCTTCAGGCGCTTGGCGTCCTCCTCACCCGCTGACTGCTCGGCCTGACGTGCGAGACCCTCGAGCTCCTGGGCCAGCTCGTTGGCGCCCTCGACCACGTCGAGCTCTTCGCGGGCGGCCTGCTTGGCCTCGGGGGCGGAGCGCCCGGCGAGCTCCTGCTGCGCCTGCTCCAGACGCTCGCGCGCCTCGTCCAGCTTCTGCTCGGCCTGCTGCTGGGCTTGCTGCGCGTCACCGGAGTCGGCCTGGGCCAGCGCCTCAGCCGCCTGCTCCATGGCCTCCTGGGCCTGCTCGACCGCGTCCGCGGCGCGCTGAGCTTGCTCCTGCTCGCTCTTGCTCAGACCCGACTGCTGCTGGGCCGCCTTCTCGAGGGCCTCGGCCAACGCCTTGGCCTGCTGCGCGGCCTGCTTTTGCTGGCGCTCCAGCTGCTCCTGGCGCTGCTGCTGACCCTGCTGGCCTTGCTGGCCGTTCTGGGCTTGCTCGCCCTGCTGACCCTGCTGGCCTTGCTGGCCTTGCTGGCCTTGCTGGCCCTGCTGGCCCTGCTGGCCCTGCTGACCCTGCTGACCCTGCTGGCCGTTCTGGGCTTGCTCGCCCTGCTGACCCTGCTGGCCCTGCTGGCCCTGCTGGCCCTGCTGGCCGTTCTGGGCTTGCTCGCCCTGCTGACCCTGCTGACCTTGCTCGCCCTGCTGACCCTGCTGGCCCTGCTCGCCCTGCTGACCTTGCTGACCTTGCTGACCTTGCTGACCCTGCTGGCCCTGCTCGCCCTGCTGACCTTGCTGACCTTGCTGACCTTGCTGGCCTTGCTGGCCCTGCTGGCCCTGCTGGCCCTGCTGACCTTGCTGGCCTTGCTGACCCTGGCGAGTGCCGCGGCTGATCTGCCGCTGCTGCTCGACCAGACGATCGAGCTTGGCGCGGGCCTGGGCGAACTCACCCTGCGCCTCGGAGCCGCGCGGTCCGCGAATGTCTTGCTGTTGTTGCTCGAGCTGCTTGGCCTTGTCCGTGGCGCGGGCGATTCGCTCGGCCAGCTTGACCTGAGCCTCGCGATCGAACTTGCCCTCCTGGAGCTGCTTCTGCTGCTCGCGCAACTCCTCCAGCCGCTCGCGCGCCTGCTTGGAGGTCTGGATCTGCTCCTTGGCGGCCTCGTCCGACTGCAGCTCCTCGTTGAGGTCGCGCTGCTGATCGGCGAGGTCTTCGACGGCCTTGCGGTCCTCCTCGGCCTCCCGGGCCTTGATGTCCAGGTCCTCGGTGGCCATCCGGCGGGCGCCCTCGAGGATATCGACGATCACCTCGATGTCCTGGCGCACGGCCTCTTCGCCCTGCAACGCGGCCAGCGGGTTGCCCGAGCGCAGGTGCTCGATCACCGTCGACATGTCCTCCTTGAGCAGCAGCTCGCGGACCTTGCCGTAGGCGTCGCGCAGGCGCTGCGCCTGCTCGGGCTGGCGCTCCTTGATCTTCTCGGCGAGCCCATTCATGGTCTCGTCGAGCCGCTCGAGGGCGCGGAGCACGTTCTCCTGCTCGAGGGCCAGCTCTTCCGGAGTGCGCTTGCCCTCCGGCTCCTGGGCGTAGCCCACCGCAGGCACGGCGAAGGCCAGCGCGGAGGCCCAGAGCGCGAGCGCGCCCAGGGTCCGAATGGTTCGGCTCAGCATTAGCGGTTCTCCTTCGCGGCGTCGCGCGTGCTCTCGATGATCTTGTCTTGTTGTTGGCGCAGGTCACGCCAGCTTTGAATGACCTCGGTGAAGTCGCCCCACTTGTCGATCCGAGTGGAGAGCGCCTTCAGCGCCTCCTGGATCGCCTGTTGGCGATCGGGGACCCGCGCCATTTCGTTGCGCAGGCGTTCGTCGATGGGCGGCTGGGACTCGCGGGCCTCCGCGGTCTGTTGCGCCACGAGGCGCGACTCCTTCTCCGCTTCCTCGACGCCCTTCTTGAGGTCGGTGTTGAGCTGCTTGGCGGCCTCGTCCTCGAGGCGGTTCAGCTCGCGCTCGGCGGCGATCTCCTCCAGGGTCTTCTGAATCTCGGTCAGGCCCTGGGTCACGCGCTTCTGGGCGTAGCTCATTTCTTGCAGTCGCCGGCGGTCGTCTTCGCTGAACACGTTCTTGGGGCCCATGTCCGAGACGAAGGCCTCGGAGAGCTCCTTGGCCGCTTGCTGGTCGCGCTCGGCCGACTCCAAGCGCTCCTTGAGCCCGGTCAGGCGGTCCTGGAGGATCCGCTCGAGGTCCTCTCGCTTGACGATCACCAACTCGTAGGTGCGCGACTCGCTCGCCCGCTTCTCGGGGATCACGTTGTCGTCGAAGGCCACGGCCCTGTACTTGAGGGTCTCTCCCGGGCGCAGGCGGAGGTCTGCGAGGTTCAGCGTGAAGGGGATCTCGACGTCCTCGGCGCCGATCTGGAACTCGGTCAGCTCGGTCCGCGTCTCGGCGGGGGCCGTCTCGCCCGGGATCTCCGGCTGGAAGCGCAGCTCGAGGGCGGCGATCCCGTAGTCGTCGCGCGCGGTAACCTTGAGCTCGACCTTGGCCTGGGGGGTGACCTGCTTGCGCCGCCCGGGGACCGGGATCGAGACGACCGGGGCCCGATCCTGGACCGCCTGCACCGAGAACACCACCGGCTTGGCGCCCGAGCGGTAGCCCTCTTCAGAGCGCAGGGTGTAGCGGAACTTGGTGCTGCGATCGATAGGGAAGGAGCCAACCCACACCCGCTTGGCGTAGTCGGCGGTGTCGAGCTCTCGCGCCTTGGCGGCGGCGACGATCGCGGCGAATTCGCCCTCGCGCTGCTCCGCGGTCAGCGACTCGAGCCGAACCGGCGGCGGACCCGACTCGCGGGCGACCTGGCGCCGGGTGCGCTTGGTCTCGGGGTCCTCGACCAGGTGCTCGTACTCGAACACCAGCTTGGCCTGCTCGAGGGCCTTGTTGCTGACCACCAGGTAGTGGACCTGGGTGCCAACCGGCACGCGGAGGTCGGGCTGGGCAATGGTCTCGTCCTTCTTGCCCGTGTAGGCCGGGTAGCTGAGCGCGAAGTCGTAGAGCTCGATCCGCGGACGCTGGACGACGTTCACCGTATAGACCGGCGTCTGCACGTCGTAGGTGCTGGAGCGCACGTAGAAGCTGAAGGGCTGGGTGACGTTCTCGTAGCTCTTGCGGAAGCGCTGGGGCGCCAGCGGGCTCAGCTCGCGACGCTCACGGGTCTTGTCCTCGAACTGGGTCACCAGCTCCAGGCGCTCGGCTTCACGACCGCGCACCCGAATGTCGATGCGCAGGTCGTCACCCTTGGCCACGGCCTCGGGGATCTGTACCGCGACCGGGCGGGTGACCGCCAGGCGCTTGCCACCGCGGAGGACTTCGATCTGCGCTTCGCTGCCCGGCTCGAGGGCGGCCAGGTTCGCGGTGAAGGTGTCGTAGGACTCGACGCCGGTGCCGTTGAGGGCCACGACCACGTCGCCGGAGGCCAGCTCGGGGATCTCGGACTCTTCGACGATCCCCCGCCCGTCGGCGGCGGCCGACCAGCGGACCCCCGCGATCACGTTCGTGCCGACGTCGATGGCGATCAGCTTGGGGTAGGCGAGGTTCTCGCCGAACACGACCCGCTGGAAGCAGATCGACGCGTAGCGTCGGGGTCCGTCCAGGGTCAGCCCGTAGCCGAACATGACGCCCAGCGAAGCGATCAGCATCCACAGCGGGACCAGGGGCCCGGTGCGCACCACGCGGCCGAAGTCGAGGGGCGCGATCTGCTTGGCGGTGCGGTCGATGGTCGACTGGATCAGGAGCGGGCTGGTGAAGGCGTCGGTGCGGTCCACCTCGCGGGCGAGCTGCACCGCGCTGACCAGGCCGTCCTTGAGCTCGGGGAACTCGCTCTCGACGAGCAGCGCCACGTCGTCGTCGGTCAGCCGGCGGTTGACCACCCGGCTGGCGAACACCGTCGCGACCGCCGCGGCGACCATGAGCATGAACAGCGCGAAGGAGCGGATCACCACCAGCGGCGGCTCGAGCAGGTAGTCGAGCATGAGCACGGTCACCGCGGCGGTGGCCAGGGCCAGCATCACACGGGCGCCGCAGAGCGCGTAGTCGACCAGCCGCAGCCGGGCGCGGGCGCCGGAGAGCTTGGTGCGAATCGGAGGGGGGACGGTTGCTGTCGTCACGTGGGCGTATCTCTACCGGCGCCTTAGCGCTCGAAGATCGGGAGGTAGCGCGAGGGGATCTGCAGGATCACGCAGGCCATGGCCGTGGCGTATTTTGGGCCGACCTGGTCTTCCCAGCGCCCGTCGGGCTTCTGCCCGCTGAGGATCTCGTCGCGAACCGAGGGATACCACTGCGACCAGTAGGGCTCGCCCGCCTGGAAGAACGCCTGCATGGCGTAGTAGTGGCCGTAGTAGAAGTCGAAGCTGTTGCGCATGCCGGAGCTCGGCGGGCGGTTGGCCGGATCGAACAGGTAGCGCAGCCCGCCCTGGATCTCGGGGCCTTGGTATTCCCCCGCGCCGTAGAGCGCGGTGACCCCCGCCGCCGTCAGCGCGAAGGAGGTCCGCGAGGGGCGCAGCGGGTAGTTCTCGTAGACCTGGTACCAGAACCCACCGGGCTGCTGGCGGAAGTTCGTCGCCTTGCGAATGTAGCTGCGCTTGACGTAGTCGATGGCGTGATCGATGGACGCCTTGGGCACGTGGATCCCCACGTTGTTGGCTGCGCGCAGCGCCTGGACCTGACACACCGTGATCGAGATGTCCGAGTCCTTGGCCCCAGGGAGGTAGCGCCAGCCGCCTTGCTCGTTCTGCGAGTTGACGATCTGCTGCGCCGCCCGGCGCAGCGATTCGCGCACGCCCTCGGCGGGGGCCATGCCGTAGACCTCGGCCAGGAACAGGGTCCCGAAGGCGTGCGAATACATGCGCGAGCCCTCGTTGGTGATGAACCCTTGAGGGTTCACGCAGCTGCGCACGAAGTCGACGCAGCGGGCCACGTTCTTCCCGTAGGGGCCGCGGTCGGGGGTGCTGCCGTAGGAGAGGTAGGCCATGCCAGCCAGCGCCGTGACGCCGACGTGCTTGCCGTCCTCGTGCATGTAGTTGTGGTTGACCTTGCGCCCGATCCCGTCGATGTAGGCGCCTGTCTTGGCGTCCTGGTGCCGGGAGAGGTAGTCGAGGCCCATTTTGATCCGCTTGGTCGTGCGGGCGTCGAGCTCGATCGCCTTGCGCCGCACCCGGCGCTCCTGCGCGTCGGCCGGGGCCGCGCTCCAGGCGCCCAACGCGAGCGCGCAGGCGGCGAGGGTCAGGGTTCGCGTGAGCGTCATGGGCTTACTCCCTCCGCGTGTTCGTTCACCGCTGCTTGTACTCACGGAAGCCTCGGTTCTGATAGACCGCGAGGTGCCCGTCGGCACGCAGCGCGATGATGTGTTCGCCGCACACGGCCAGGTTGCCCGTGACCTCGGCGTCGATGGTCGCCAGCGGCTTGCCGCTGCTGAGCGAGAACACCTTGATCTGGTCCTCGCAGGGGACGAACACCGTGTCCTGAGCCACGAAGCCCCGCCCGGTGACGACCTTGCCGACCAGGCGCCCCTTCCAGAGCAGCTTGCCGGTCTCGACGTCGATGCACTTCACCAGGTTCCCGCCGGCCATGACCACCCGGCCGTCGCTGGCGCCCTGGATGTATTTCATGTCGGCGTTGACCCCCGACGCGCGCTGGGGCTGACGCCAGGCCTCGCCGGTCTCCACGTCGAAGCCGTAGAAGCTGTTGGAGTCCATGGGGGCCACGACCACGGTCCCGGACTCGACCACCGGCGGGTTGTTCTCCCAGATGATCACCCGCGGGCTGGCGTAGTAGCCCTGGGGGGCGCGGACCTCGATCTGGTCGTACTCCGCGACCCAGATCGGGCGACCGGTGTCGGCGTCGACGGCGGTCACGCAGCCGAAGGAGGTCGACCAGTAGATCACCCCGTTGGCGGCGGCCACGGGGACGCAGAGGGGCTCGGTCGCCTGCTCGCCGAACATGGTCTGCTCGACCTGGCCGCTGGCGATCCAGGTGGCCCAGATTGGTTCGCCGGTGGACACGTCGTAGGCGGCGACGTAGCAGTTGATCCAGCCCTCGATGGAGAAGGCCGAGGTGTACATCACGCCCTCGTGGACCACTGGCGCGGTCGGGAAGCTCCAGTTGGCCTGCTCGGTCTTGCTGAGCACCGTGTCGTGGCTCCAGAGCCAGCGCCAGCGCCCGCTGTCGAAGGCCACCAGCTTGCGGATCGGGATCTGGACCTTGATCGGGATCCCGCGGAACGACTGATCCTTGCGCACGTCCTGGACCAGCGAAGCCAGGACCACGTCCTGGTGCAGGCTGGCCGAGAACAGGACCTTGGGGTTGGGGTCGTTGTAGGTCTGGGTCACCGAGCGGATCGGCGGAGCCGACTCGCCGCTGTTCAGGTCGTAGGCCATGATCCGGTCGGCGAGGGCCAAGAACAGGTTCCCGCGGCTGACCACCCCCTGGTGCCGGGCGGGGTTGGTCGGCCGGCTGGGCATGTAGATCTTCATGTCGCTGCGCGAGGTCCCGTTGTGGACCTGCGGACGCGCGAAGCGCAGCGGGCGGAAGCGAGCCGCCCCCACGGACACCGGCTGGTCGAAGGAGGCGCGGTGGGCGGCGTCGCCGCGGGGCTGGGCGAGGCTCGGGGTCTCGCCGTGGCGCTGGCCGTTGCGCACGGCCTGAACCTCGAGCGCGCGGGCGACGAGCTCGGTCACCGGGAGCAGCTTGCCCCCGAGGAGCACCTGGGGACCCTGGTCGCTGGGTTGGCCGGCGCCGGCTTGCTGGGCGGCGCCCAGCTCTTCGGCTAGCTCGCGCACCGCGCTCGCCTCGCCGCTGCCGATGGAGCAGAGCAGGAGCTTCTCTTGGATCCAGAGCGGCTCGTCGAGCTCGTCGGCGTGGTGGCGCAGCAACCGCTCGAGCAAGCGCTTGGCGCGGTCGAGGCGCCCGCTCTCGAGGGAGCGCTCGGCCATGGTCTCCAGCACGCGGGGAGCGTTGGTCGCGATGGGATACAGCTCGTAGCAGAGGGCCATCGCGCGGAAGGGGTGCTCGGCCTCCAGGGCGCGCTCGAACTCGGCCTGGGCGCGGTAGTCGTAGGCCGCACGGAAGGCGCGCTTGCCCTCGGGGGGCAGCGAGCGCAGGCCCTCGATCGCCAGCTGGGTGATCCCCTTGAACCGGCGCCGCGGGGAGCGCGCGCCCGGGGTGCGCTGGGAGTCGACGAAGGCCAGCTGGTAGCCCGCGGTCTGCTTGGCGTGATCCTCGTCGATCACGTTGCGGTAGAGGGTCGCCGCCTGCTTCCACTTGCCCGCCTTGCGGGCGCGCTCGGCGCTGTCGAGCATGCCGGCGAGGGTCGGGTTGAGCGGGTAGTGGAGCTGGTTCGTGGGGGTGAGCTCACCCTCCTGGGCGGGCGTCGGTCCGGCGACGCAAGCCAGCGTAAGTCCAACACCAATCACCTGGATACAGCGCAGGTTCATGCTCCTCCTTCCAGTGAGACGCCTCGATTCCCTCAGTGGGTCTAACTCCATGCGTAAGTTCAGACACCACAGGGACAAAACGTCCGAGAATCAGTATACGTCGGCGCTGCGCGGAGTGCTTGCTCTGGGGCCGGGTTCTGCGCCGCCACGGCTCATGAACTAGACCCCGACCCCGGACGAATCGGTAAGAGCGCTCTCGATCAGGCGCCTGGGGCGGGATCAGCCCTGAGCGCGACGAGGGTTATGTCGTCGTGCATGCGGGCTGGGCCCCGGTGACGCTCGAGGGCCTCCTCGATCAGGCTGCAGAGGGCCTTGGGCGAGCTCGCGCCGTGGGCCTGGAGCAGCTTGACCGTGGCGTCGAGGCCGAACCCCTTCTGGCTGGGGTTCATGCACTCGGTGACGCCGTCGGTGTAGAGCAAGACCTGGTCGCCGGGGGCCAACTGGAGTTCGTGCTCCTCCAGCTTGTCGTTGGCCTCCTCGAGGACGCCACCGGCCACTCCGCCGGCGCGGATCACCTCGACCTCCTTGCTGGCCTTGCGGTAGACGAGGAGGTGTTCGTGCCCAGCGGGGGCGTAGCGCAGGGTGTTGGCGTTCCCGTCCCAGATCAGGATGTTGAACGTCATGAACATGTTCGGCGGGGTGCCGCGGCAGAGCATGACGTTCAGCGACTTGACGATGGACAGCGGGCTGCTCGGGGAGCCCTGGTGTTCGATCAGCGAGCGCAGGCCCGAGCGGGCCATGGCCATCACCAGCCCCGCGCCCACGCCCTTCCCGCTCACGTCGCCGATGGCGATGGTCAGCGAGTCCTCGGTGCCCTCGTGGGGGATGAAGTCGTAGTAGTCGCCGCCGATCTCGAGGGCCGGGGTCAGGGTGCCGAACATGCTCAGCCCCTTGACCTCGGGGATCGCGGTGGGCAGCAGGTCCTTCTGCAGGCGCGCGGCGATGTTCAGCTCGTGGCGGATCCGCTCGCGCTCCTTGGCCCGGGCGTAGAGCCGGGCGTTGACGATCGCGACCGAGGCCTGCCCGCAGAGGCTCTCCACGATGTTCAGGTCGCTCTGCTCGAACTCGTGGTTCGACTGCTGGGAGTCGACGTAGACCAGCCCCAGCAGCCGGCCCTTCTCCTCCAGGGGCACGCACATGATCGAGCGCAGCTCCATTTGGACCATCGAGAGCGAGAGGTCCTGCTCGCCCACGGTGTCGGTCATGACCGTGGCCTTGCCCTCGGCCAGGGTCTGCTCGACCACGGTGGTGGAGTAGGCAAACTCCTCCTCGCTGAGGTCCTGCCCCGCGACGCTGCGCCCGACCCGATACTCGAGCCGCTCCTCCTCGCCGCGCCCCTCGAGCAGCAGCAGGCAGCCGCGCTGCCCGCGGGAGACCTGGAGCACGTGGTCCACGATCAACTCGAGCAGGTCCTCGAGGATCAGGGTCGAGTTGATCGAGCGGCCGACGTCGTAGAGCCGCGTGATGTTGTTGCGCAGCTGCTCCACCTTCATGCTCGCGCCCTCGTAGCGCGAGGTCGACTCGGCGACGTGCGCCTGGCTCTGCATGTTCTGCAGGCGCGAGGCCGCGGCGTCGACGAGCACGCTGAGGGTCCTGAGCTGCCCCTCGCCGAAGGGGGTGTGGGTCGAGTCGACGTAGAGCGCTCCGCCGATCACGCGGCGCCCGTCGCGGGTGAGCAGGATCGGAGCGCAGGCGACCCCCGCGCGGCCGCTGGCCTCGAGCTCGGGGCCCTCGAGGGAGGTGACGCGCCCTTCCTGGAGCACGCGCTTGATCAGGTCGCGAGAGCGGGCGAACTCGCCGCCCCCGAGGGCTTGCTGGTCGATCCCGCGGCCGGCTTTGAAGCGCAGCTTGTTGCCCTCTTCGAGCAGCATCAGGATCGCGCGCTCGCAGCCGAGGATCTGGGCGACCGCCTCCACGGCGCGGTCGAAGACGTCCCCCGGGTTGGTCGCCAGCAGCACGGGGTGCAGGGCGCTGAGCAGGTCGGGGCCCGCCTGGCTCGCCGGCTGAGGCGCGGGAGGCGCCACGGCGTCGGGGTGCTGGCTCCCGCCAGCGGTGAGCGTCTCGATCAGCGCGTCGACCTTGCCCGCGATTTGGCGCAACGACGAGAGCGATTGCTGCGGATTCACCCCGGCCCCAACTCCTGTCAGCGCGAACCCCACGCACGCGCTCCCCACAGGGTAGCCAACGGGTCCGGCACGCGCCTAGGGTAGCGCCCCTCCGCCGACGCTTTGCGTGGTAGAAGGGCGGACGCGGAGGCCCCCTTGAAAGACGACGCGGGTGGTTCGCGTTCTTCTCCACCAGACGATCCCCTGGCCGAGCTCGTGGAGCGGGCGCGCGCCGAGGACAGCGAGGCGGAAGGAGCGATCTATGAGCGCATGCGGCCGTTCGTGGCCAGGCGCCTGCGCGAGGCGCGGGCGCGACGCAATTGGTTTTGGCTCAACGACTTGGACGACGTCGTCAACCGCGTGTTCGCCCAGTTCTTCCTCGCCCTGCGGGCGGGCAAGTTCAGCTATCGCGACCCCACGGGCCTCGAAGGCTTCCTCCTGCGCACGGGGTTCTTCGTGGTCATGAACCTCAAGGACAAGGCGCGAGACTCCCGCTGGCTCTCGCTGCACGACGAGGAGGAGGGCGGGCTGCGCTTCGACGTCGCCGACTTCGCGCGCACCGCGCCCGAGGACCTCGACCACCGCGAGTGCCTCAAGATCCTCGGCGCCGCCGTGGCGGCGCTGAACGAGAACCGGCGCGACGTGATCGAGCGCACGCTCCTCGGCCAGCCGGTGCGCCAGATCTGCGAGGAGACCGGCCGCACGGGCTCCTCGGTCTCGGGGTTGAAGTTCAACGCGCTCAAGGAGCTGCGCCAGCGGCTCGTCGAGCAGGGGTTCCTCGAGCGCTGCGGGGACGTGCTGGGGCTGCAGGAGGACGACGAATGAGCGACGACTTCGACCCCGCCGCCTGGGAGCGCGCGCTGCAGCGCCTCTCGCCGCTCTCACGCGAGCTCTGCCCGCCCCGGGAAGAGCTCGCCCGCGATCCGCTGCCAGCCGGGCTGCGCCGCCACGTGCAGGCCTGCCCGGGCTGCCGCGACGACCTCCGCGACCTGGCGGCGCTGCTCGTCCCCGACCCGGCGCCCGCGGGCCTCGTGGGTCGCCTCACGCTCTGGATCGACCGCGCCAAGCGGCTGGTCGAGGTGCTCGACCCGGGCGGCTTCCTGCCCGCGCCAGCGCCCGCGCCGATCCCCGTGCGCGGCGACGGGAGCGGCGGCCAGGGAGGAGCGAGCTCGATCCCCTTCGGCGACGGGGCCTTGAAGCTGACCTACCTGCCCAGCGCCGCCGGGCTCGACCTCGAGCTCCGCGCCGAGGGCGCCGCTCCGGGCGAGTTCCGCGCCCTGGTGGGGCCGGTGGGCGAGCCGGCCTGGGAAGGTCGCACCGCCGAGGCCGGGGCGCTGCGGATCGAGGGCCTCGCGCCCGGGACCTACGGCCTGCAGATCCTCGCCCCGGGCTCTCGAGTGCCCGACGTCGAGCTGACCCTGGACCTCAGCGACGCCGAGCGCGAGTAGCCCAGGAAATTCTGCCCGCCCTCGCGTTCGACAAGCCGAGCCATCGCGGCTATATGGAAAGGGGGGGAGGAGCAGAGCTTAAGCCGTGAGCAGCCGCAGGTTTTCGGACAGCAGCATCGAGCTCTCCAGCTTCGAGCGCGTCTACGACGAGGACCTCTCCTCGTCGGCCGAGATCTGCCTCTACGACCATCCGGCCCTCGAGGCGATCAAGCGCACCCACACCCCGCGCTACCGGGTCTACATGACCCGCCTCGAGCCCCGGCTGCAGTTCTACGCCGACCCGGACCTTCAGCAGCAGGTGGGCGCCTCCCCCGACGTCGCCGAGTGCATGATCACCGACACCACGGACGGGCTCTCCTCGGAGGGCCTGCTCTACGACGCCAGCGAGGCCGGTCACGTGATGTGCCTCGGGGTCGGGCGCTTCCCTCACAACCTGCTGCGGCCCTTCGTGGGCCAGAGCATCGACGCCTACTACGAGGACCCCGACCGCTTCGACCCCAACTGCGTGTGCGGGCAGATCTCGCGCGACCACGGGCTGGTGTTCCTCGACCCCGACGGGCGGATCAAGTACCGCGACTTCGGCACCCGCAAGCTCGGTCGCCGGGACGGCTCCAAGAACGGGACGTGGATCAACGGCGACTCCCGCGTCAACGCCTGCGTGGTCGACTGGAAAGAGGGCGACTACCTGGGGATCGGCGGCCGGGTCGTGGTCGAGCGCGACGGCGTGATGCGCAAGGAGCACGTGTTCAAGCTGCGCTACGAGCGACTGTAGCGCCAGCGGGACTCAAACCCCTGCCGCGTGCGTTAGCCTAGGGCCGAGGCCGCTGTGTCCGAGATCGACGAGTCCTTGTCCAAGCGCGAGACGGTGCCCCCCACCGGGGGCCCCGCCCACGACCAGCGCTTCTGCCAGCACCAGGGGGTCCTCGACCGGAAGAGCGAGTGCGCCGACTCGCAGCTCGACTCGGCGGTCCTCGAGCAGGCCCGCAGCGGATTCCAGATCCTCAGCGGGGTGTGCGCCGGCGTGCTGGTGGTCGGCCTGCTGGTCAAGTATTTCGTGCGCGACCCCCACCTGGACGAGTCGGCCTCCAACGCGGCCCTGGCCCGGCAGATCGTGCTCCTCGTGCTCTCCCTGGCCATGTTCGCCATCGCCAGCCGGCGCAGCTTCTGCCCGCGCATGCTGGCCCGGATCGGCCACGGCTATCAGCTGGTCGGCGCGCTGATCATTTCGCTCTCGGTCTACCTGCCCACCCCCGACTTCCACGCGCCGGCCAACTTCCTCAGCTGGCTGGGGGTGTGGATCGTGGTCTTCCCCCTCGTCGCGCCGGCCAAGCTGCGGATCTCGTTGGCGCTGAGCTTCGCCTGCTGCGCCACGGTGCCCCTGGCCATGGCAGTCACCTGGGTTCGCGGCGCGCCGTTCCCGGGGGTGGTGGAGGTGTTCCTCGCCACCCTGCCCTACCTGTTCTGCGCGTTGATCTCGGTGATCTCGGCCTCGATGCTGGCCAAGCTCTCCAGCGGACTGAGCGACGCCCGCACCCAGCTCGCCGACCTGGGGACCTACCGCCTGCTGGGCAAGCTCGGCGTGGGCGGCATGGGCGAGGTGTGGCGCGCCGAGCACCGCATGCTGCGCCGGCCCGCGGCGATCAAGGTGATCCGGCAGAAGCAGCTCGAGGGCGCGACCCCGCCCGAGCGCAACGCGGTCCTCGCGCGCTTCGAGCGCGAGGCGACGACCCTGGCCTCCCTCCGCTCCCCCCACACCGTGGACCTCTACGACTTCGGCCACACCGACGACGGCGCGTTCTACTACGTGATGGAGCTGCTCGAGGGGCTGGACCTGGAGCAGCTGGTCCGCCAACACGGAGCGCTCCCGCCCGGGCGCGTGGTCGCGGTCTTGCTCCAGGTGTGCGCCTCGTTGGCCGAGGCCCACTCGCGGGGCATGGTCCACCGCGACCTCAAGCCCGCCAACGTCATGCTCTGCCGCATGGGGCTCGAGGTCGACTTCGTCAAGGTCCTCGACTTCGGCCTCGTCTCCACGGTCAACTCCAAGCGCCAGGACGACCCGAACCTCACCGGGGAGAACACGATCCTCGGGACCCCGGCGTACATGTCGCCGGAGCAAGCGCGGGCCAAGGGCGGGGTGGACGCGCGCAGCGACGTCTACGCGCTGGGCTGCGTGGCCTACTGGCTGCTCACCGGGCAGCAGGTGTTCGAGCAGGGCGAGGTCCTGGCCATGATCCTCGACCACGTGGGCACGACCCCCGAGCGGCCCTCGCGGCGGCTGGAGAAGCCGATCCCCGAGGCCCTGGAGCAGCTCGTCCTCGACTGCCTGGCCAAGGACCCCGTCGAGCGTCCGCAGTCCGCCCACGGCCTCGCCGAGCGCCTGCGCGGACTCGAGGGGATCGAGCCCTGGACGACCCTCGACGCCGAGCGCTGGTGGGCCGTGCACGAGCCCGGGAAGGCCGAGGACGAGCAGGCCTCGGCCGACGTCCCGGGCCCGGCCCGGGCGACCACCCAGCTGATCCGAGTCTAGGGCTACCATGGGCGGCCTCAGGAGCCGCCATGGACACCGCCCCGCTGCCCGCGCACTACCGCACCTCGATCCGCCGCTTGATCCGGTTCGCGGTCGTGTTCTGGGGACTCGGCCTGATCCTCGGGGTCGTCTCGACCGAGTTCAACGTCTCGCTGCGCTACACCGAGACCCACGACGGCGCCCCGCGGACGCTCTCCAAGGAGGAAGGCGGACGGGTCAAGGCCGAGCTGCCCCCGGGCATGCTCTGGGAGTCGGGGTTCGACCTCCGGATCAGCCACGGGCACTTCGTGCTGATCGGGGGCGTGATCCCGGTGTGCGTGGCGGCCATGCTCCTGCTCCTGCACGCGGCCGGCGGCGGCCAGGTCTCGCCCAAGGTGCTGACGGTGTTCTTCTGGCTCTACGCGGTGGGCGCCTGCGGAGCCCTGGGGCTGATCCTCTACAAGGGGCTGGCGACCCTGATCGCCGTGCGCGGGGGGAACTTCAACCTCGCCGAGGTCCACCAGAGCCTGTTCTTTGGCAGCCGCGCCGTGCGCGCGCTGGCCCACGCCCTGACCCACACCGTGCTCGCCGCGGCGGTCGGGCTCGTCTCCTGGGCGCTCTGGCGCTCCGCCGGCAGGATCCGGATCAAGCCTGAAGCGACGTAGCGCGAGCGCGACCCCTAGCCGCGAGGCAACTCGCGAGCGGGGATAAACACACAACGGCTGTAGGGGCGGGGTTCACCCCCGCCCGCACACTCCTCCGGGCGCTCGCTCTGCGAGCCCCCGCTGCCGTGTCCGGGCGGAGCGTCTCACGAGCGTCCCGGCCTGGTCCGTTTGCCCGAATCTCGGACGCCCCTTCTGGCTCATCAGGGCCCATGAACCGCATTCCGGGACGGCCCCAAGGAAAGGCGTCCAGCCTCGACGGAATCGGTCTCACGAGACTGGGCACGGGGCTTGCGAAAGGAGGGAGCGAGAGACTTCCCCGCGTGCCGCTAGGCCGGGGACGACAAAAGAGAGAAATCAAACCATGAAGTTCACCACCTATGCCCTGGCGCTCGCGCTAGGGGCCACCGCTATCCCCGTGTCCCTGGCCCAACAGGCCGACCCCGACGTCAGCCTCGAGTTCGAGATCAAAGAGCAGCGACTGCGCCAGACCCTCGACCTGGACAAGGACGGCCTGGAGACCACCGGCGACGTGCGCCTCGGGAGCCAGGACGTCAGCTTCTATTGGCTGCGCAACGCCGACGCGAACCTGATCCGTGACAACGGCAAGATCATTGGCGCCGAGAACACCTTCCGCATCTCCACCCGCTTCACCAAGCGCGTGCAGGGCGACGACCAGCTGACCACCGACGAGATCCGCCGCGCGATCGACGCCAGCGGCGACATGCACGTGGGCGCCGACGTCAGCGGCAAGCTCTACGGGACCAAGAAGGGCGCCGGCGCGGCCGCCGCTGCCGGGATCAACGTGCCCCTCGGCCAGCCCGAAGGCACGATCGCCCAGGGCTCGGTGCCGCTGAGGCTCGACCTCAAGATCGTCTCGATCAAGCTCGTGACCCAGGGCGCCGTGACCAAGGGCGGGATCGCCGCTGGCGCCGAGGCCGAGTTCGACGTCGAGTGGGAGGGCAACATCAAGGTCGCCGCCGGCGTCGGCGGTGGGCTGAACCTGTTCCGCGGGCTCAAGGGCAAGGTCTCGATCGAGATCGAGATCGACAAGGCCGCCTTCAAGGCCGCCATGCGCAAGGCCGTGGTCATGACCAAGAAGCTGCTCCGCGAGGCCAAGCGCCTGGCGATCGCGGCCAAGGACGCAGCCGTCACCGGCGCGATCAAGACCAAGGACTTCGTCACCGACTACCGCGGCACCGCCGCCAAGAGCGACAAGCCGACGGCGACCCCCGCCCCCGGCGCCGTGGTCGACCTCAGCGCCAGCTCGCAGGCGGAGATCGCCGCGCGCTTCGCCCCGGTGATCGCGCAGAAGCTGGCCAAGAACGAGTCGAACACCCTGCGCAAGGTGAACTTCGACGGCGACTGGGACACCGCGAACAACAAGGACAACGCCAAGAGCGGCGATCGCACCCCGGCCGTCTACTACGACGTCAAGGAGAGCGCCACGCACTACTACGTGACCTACTCCTTCTACTTCGCCACCCAGGACGTCGTGCTCAAGCGTGAGAACGACATGGAGGGCGTGGTGATCGTGGCTCGCAAGGGCGCCCGCGCCGGCGAGGAGATCGAAATGGTGATCACCACCCAGAGCGACGGCTCGAACTTCAAGCGCTACGCCTCGGACGCCGCCCGCGACTGGGAGCTCAAGGACCTCGACGGCGACAGCGCCAGCCGCAGCGGTGAGGTGAACTTCATCGACGAGGTCGGCCACCCGAACTACGACGCCGAGCGCACCCACCCGCAGCTCTACCTGACCCCCCGGGGCCACAACGTCTGGGCCTACAACGGCCGCGACGACGAGAACCCCTTCGGCAAGGCCGACGGCGTGGTCTACATGCCCGGCCAGGCCGCCAGCGCCCCCAGCGCCGGCGACACCGTGGGCTACGAGCTCCTGCCGCTGAGCGACGTGCTCGCCAACGCCAGCCTCAAGGACGGCTCGCGGCTGCGCAGCTCGGGCAAGATCGCCCGCCACGCGGCGAAGCTGCCCAACGCCTGGCGCACGAGCCTCAACGGCTTCGAGGCCGGCGCCCTGTTCAACGACCCCGAGTCGGTGCTGAACAGCTGGTATGGCATGCCCGGCGCCGCCGGCGCGGGCCTCGCGGGGTCGATCAGCAACCCCTGATCTTGAGCTCAGGGGGCCTCTCCGAGGCCCCCTCGCCCTCGCGGCAGAGCCGCTCGGCGCTTTCACAACATTCTCTGGTTCTCTCGAGCGCGCTGGTGGCCTACGCCGCCAGCGCGTTCGTTCGTACAGAGGTAGGGGCGGAGCTTGCCTCCGCCCGCGTGCCGAGGGCGGAGGCAAGCTCCGCCCCTAGCCTTGTGATGGCTCTGGCCCTAGCAGGGGTGCAGGCCGGGGAAGCCCAGGCCGGCGGTCTCCTCGAACCCGCACATCAGGTTCATGGACTGCACCGCGCTGCCCGCCGCGCCCTTCATCAGGTTGTCGATCGCGCACAAGGACACGACCCGCCCGCTCCGCTCGTCGAGCTCGAAGCCCACGTCGGCGTAGTTGCTCCCCGCGAGGATCTTGGGCTCGGGGAAGCGGTGGATCCCGCTGCGGTCCTTGACCAGGCGCACGAAGGGCTCGCTGCCGTAGCAGGCGCGATAGGCCTTCCAGAGCTCCTTGGTCAGCGTGCCGGGGCGGACCCAGGCGTGGGCGGTGGCGAGCACGCCGCGCACCATTTCGACCGAGGTCACGCTGAGCTGCACGCCCTCGAGCCCCAGTTGCTGCTCGACCTCGGCGCTGTGGCGGTGTCCGACCGGCGAGAACGAGCGCACGACCCCGGAGCGCTCCGGGTGGTGGGAGCCGGCGTTGGCCTTGTTGCCGGCCTCGGAGCTGCCGACCTTGAGGTCCACGATCGGCGGGCGGCTGGTGTCGAGCAGCCCGGCGTCGACCAGGGGCTTGAGCGCGAGGTTGCTCGCGGTGGCGTTGCAGCCGACCCCGCTCACGAAGGAGGTCGACTTCAGCGCCTCGCGCTCGAACTCAGGGAGCCCATAGGCGAAGCGCTCGATCCACTCCGGCGCCCCGTGGGGCTTGCCGTACCAGCGGGCGTAGCGCTCGGGGTCCTTGAGGCGGAAGTCCGCGCTGAGGTCCACGATCCGCGGGGCGAGCTCGGCGTAGTGGGCGACCTGGGTCTGGGCCATGCCGTGGGGCAGGCAGAGGAAGAGCAGGTCCGCGGCCTCGACCTGCTTCGCCGAGCGGAACTTGAGCGAGGTCCGCCCCCGCAGGTTGGGGTGCGCGAAGTAGGCGAACTTGCCCGCCTCGCGCTCACTGGTGACCTGGGTGACCTCGACGCGGGGGTGGTCGAGCAACAGGCGCAGCACCTCACCGCCTGTGTAGCCCGAGCACCCCACGATTCCAACGCGCAGCCGCTCGCTCACCGCCGCTCCTCTCGTCGACGCCCCGCAGGCGTCGGCTCAGTGGCTGTGGGTGTAGGGGATCTTGCCCGTGCCCACGCCGACCGCGTAGTCGATGATCCGCCCGGGGATATCGACCCCCGTCGGGTCCACCGAGTTGCGGAACTCCATCGTGTAGTTGACCTCGTTGACCAGCAGCCCGCGCTCGGGGTCTTCGAGCACGTCGAGGGCCACGATCCCCCCGCCCACCGCCTGGGCGGCCTTCACCGAGAGCTCGGCCAACTCGGGGCTGATCTCGCACACCGAGCTCTTCCCGCCGCGCGAGGTGTTGGTGATCCAGTGCGGGGACGTGCGGTAGATCGCCGCGATCGCCTCGTCGCCGACCACGAACACGCGAATGTCGCGGTCCGGCTTCTGGATGTACTCCTGCACGTAGAAGATCGAGTGGTGGTAGGTGCCCAGCAGCTGCTTGTGCTCGAGGATCGCCTCCGCCGCCTCGCGGTCGTTGAGCTTGCTCAGCAGCCGGCCCCACGAGCCCACGCCGGGCTTGAGCACGACCGGGTAGCCCAGCTCCTCGATCGCCTCGAGCGCCGACTCGGGGGTGAACGCGATCCGGACCTCGGGGATCGGCACGCCGGCCTTGGCGAGGGCGCTGGTGGTCAGCAGCTTGTTGCCGCACACGTCCGCCACGGTGTAGCGGTTGACGCAGGGGATCCCCCAGTCCTCGAGGATCCGCAGCGCGTAGAGCGCGCGGCTGTGGTTGATACAGCGCTCGAGGACCACGTCGTAGTTCAGGTGGGGCTTCGCGAGGTCGAAGCGCACCGTGCGGTCGTCGATGATGTCGTAGTCGAGGCCGCGTTTGTCGAGCGCCTTGATCAGGAGCTTCTCTTCGACGCGGATCCGGGAGGCGAGCAGTCCGAGCTTCATGGGGTACCTGGGGCTACTCGCCCCAGTCCTCCTCTTCCTCCGGCGCCGGCTCGACGGTGAACGGGTCGAGCTTGGTGACCTCCAGCTCGACCGCGCAGCTCGGGCACTGCATGATCTCGCCCTGGATCGTGCCCTCCTCGAGGGTCAGGGTCTCCCCGCACTCGGGGCACTCGGACGTCTTGGACATGAGGTACTTCCTCGGCTGATCAGCCACTGGGTGGGGCGGGATTCTACCCATCCCCTCCGCCAGCGTGGGGCCCAGGCCAGGATTTCTAGCCGGCTTGGCGCCGCGACCCCGCGGTGAACGCGAACAGCAGCCCGCAGATCGCGAGGTTGCCCAGGCACACCGTCGCGGTCAGCACCAGGAGCGCGGTCACCGGCCCCAACGCCCGGGCCAGGCCGCCCGCCCAGCTCCGCGGGTCGTAGCCGAGGATCACGGCGACCAGGTTCCCCAGGACCAGGAGCACGAGCAGCACCACCAGCCCGCGCCCGCCCCCCCGCAGGTCGGCCGAGCTGGGGGCCAGGTGCGAGCCCACCGCCAGCGCGAGGTAGAGGAACACCCAGGCCCGCCACGAGCCCCAGCCGTGGGCGAAGACCGCGCTGTAGACCCCGCGCACGAGGCCCCCCAACCCGTCCAGCGCCTGGTGCGCGCCCCCGCGCTGGGCGACCTCGGAGAACGACTCCGCCGCCGCCCAGGCCGCGCCGGGGTCGGGACAGAGGAAGCGCAGCAGGAGCAAGAGCACCAGCCCCCCGCCGAACAGCGGCGCGACGCCCATCAGGAAGGTGCCCACGATCGAGTGCAGCCGGCTCCAGTGCAGGGGCGGCTCCTCCCAGCGCACGTAGCCGAGGACCCCGGTCTCGGGGTCGGGCTTGAACAGCTGGACCTCGAGGATCTTGATCCCGAAGGCGTAGCCGACCATGGCGTGGGAGAACTCGTGGATCGGGGTCCCGATCCAGCCGGTCCAGTAGATCACCCCCTTGGGGCCGATCGCGCGGGCCAGGCAGAGCTGGGTCAGGCGCTGCAGCCAATACAGGACCACCCCCAGCAGGGCCAGCGGTCCGAGGCCGAGCAGGAGCTGGCGTCCCAGCGCGTTCAGAGCGAGCAACAGGCCGTCGAGCAACGGAGCCTCCTGCCTGGATCCTAGGGGCTGCCTCGAACCTCAGGTAGTCCCTGTGCTACAAACCAGGGGTGAGCGCTGACCTCCTGTTCCACCCCTCGGACCCAGCCGCCCGCCTGCGCGGGCTGAGCGGCGTGTTGGCCGCGAAAGACGCTCCGGCCCGCCTCGAGCGCGCGCTGCTGGACCTGCTCGACCTCGACGACCCCGCGCTGCTGGAGGCCGTCGCCCGCGGGCTGGCCGGGCAAGCCAGCGACCCCGCCGCGCGGCGGGTGCTGGAGGCCGTCTCGCGCAGCGGCGCCCCCGGCGGCGCCCGCGCCGCCGCGCTGCGAGCCCTGCGCGGCGAGCCCCTCTCCGCCGCGGCGGCGGCCGCTGCGCCCGCCGCCGCCCCTCCCGAACCCGCGCCGGCAGCCCCAGCGCCCACCGGTCCCCTGGCCCCGCTGGCCCGCGCCGCCGCGAACCCGAGCCCCGAAGCCCTCGACGACGCCGAGCTGGCCCTGATCGAGGTCGACCCCGACGCCGTCGACGCCAGCGCGTGCGCCGCCCTCGCCGAGCAGCTCGAGGCCCAGGCTCAGGGCGCCGACGAAGCGACGCGACCCCGGCTCGAGCGCCTGGCCCGCGAGCTGCGCGAGCTGAGCTAGCCCCAATCGGGCAATAAGTCAGGCCGCTAAGGGCAGTGCTCGGGTCAGTCGGGCGTAGGCCTGGCGAGTCGCCTTGTTGTCGGCGAGGCGTATGACGAGGCGGCCTCCTGGGC
>Ga0070729_10002107_pt1 | contig 26921 bp, 16 predicted proteins | sample tdDd472_FD_66725 | JGI IMG/M metagenome (GOLD analysis project Ga0070729, IMG submission 66725) | Marine sediment microbial communities from the Atlantic coast under amendment with organic carbon and nitrate - tdDd47.2 | ecosystem: Environmental > Aquatic > Marine > Coastal > Sediment | place... | reverse complement strand
ACATATGGGGTATGATTGGTGGTGACGGCAATGCTGATAGAGTAGTAAATCTGGAAGACAAAAATAATGTATGGGAGCCCCAGGCCGGGCAGAAAGGTTACCTGGGTGGGGATTTTAATATGGATGGTGAAGTAAACAACCCGGATAAAAATGATGTGTGGAATAAAAACCTAGGTTATGATACCCAGGTGAACGATCCACCTTATCCACCTATAAATCCTATGCCAGGTGATGGTGCAGTTGATGTACCCTTGCCAGTAATACTTTCCTGGTCTTGTTTAGATCCTGAAAATGATCCACTAACATTTGACATATTCATTGGAGAAACCAATCCTCCTTCATTGGTTGCTTCCGGTATTGCTGCCACAACATATGATCCTGGTTTACTAAACAACAGCACAACTTATTATTGGAAAGTCGTTGCTAATGATGACCACAACAACACTACAGATGGGGAAGTATGGAGTTTTACAACGATAATTAGTGATGGTCAAACATGTCCTGGAATGCCCACTGTAAACGACATTGATGGCAACACATACAACACCGTTCAAATGGGAACTCAATGCTGGATGAAGGAAAATCTTAAAACCACCACTTACAACAATGGAACACCCGTACCAAATGTAACAGATGAAAATGCATGGTCAAATCTAACAACAGGGGCTTATGTATGGTATGATAACGTCATTAGCTGGAAAGACTTATATGGAGTATTGTATAATTGGTATGCAATAGTTGATCCAAATGGACTATGTCCAACAGGCTGGCATGTGCCGACAAATGATGAATGGACAGCATTAACTGATTTTATTGGAGGGACAGTATTACCTCATGGAAATGAGTTAAAATCTTGCAGACAGGTAAATTCCCCTCTCGGAGGCGGTTGCAATACAAGTGAGCATCCCCGTTGGGAGGAAGATATATATTATGGTAACTATGGCACAGACGATTACGGATTCTCAGGCCTTCCGGGCGGCTACCGTTACTACTATGGTTTTTTCGAAAACATTGGCAAAGGCGGGTCCTGGTGGTCTTCTACGGAGTACTCATCAAGCCAAGCCTGGTACCGCTACCTGCATTACTACGAGGGCTACGTGACCATGAACTACATCCCTAAGCAACTTGGCTTTAGTGTCCGTTGTCTCAGGGATAATTGACAATTTGACTATTTGACAATTTAATTATTGGGGGTATGGGGCGAAGCCCCATCGAAAATTTTTAAAAATGGGTTTACATTATGATCTTCCAGTATATAAAGCTAGCTGGCGCGAGTCTGAAGCCATGCTTTGCGGGAAGCGACTCTTGACTAAATTAATTCAAAATGCTACTTATGTAATATGAGCATCAAGAGATATGGTCACGAGTCTCAGGGCTACAGCCCCGCTTCAGCCTCGTGCCGGACTGTTCTGAAAATCGAAAGGTGCCGGATTTTACATCTTCGCAAATGTATCTGCCGGATGGCGGACAAGTATCCAAAGAAGCCCCTGCTGAGAAGCGGGGGTTTTGTTTTAATGTTCGATGTTATAAAATTAAGCGCACAGAAGCTCAAGCGGGATTCAAGGGTTTATCCCGTGAAATTCCGGCAGGAATATTTCACCGGAGTTTGCCACATGAAATTTTTTAATAAATATTTCATTGGGAATAAACTATGAGTGGGAAAATAAGCAAGATAAATTTCTCAGTCGCTGCACTCCTACCAATGACAACTTTTTGTAACAATCAGATTGTAAGCGATAAAACAGATTTCTCAGTCGCTTGCGCTCCTTCGAAAAGACAGGATCGTATTAAAATTGGAGGGAGAGAAACAGCGGGCGGGAAGCGCCCGCTGTTTCTCTCCCCTTGCCCCCCGATAAAGCCCTGTCTTTTCGACCGCAGGGAGAAATCTATACTCCCTTTTCATACCACTTTGCGGATCATTTTTTCAGGTCTTTTTACTCGAAATGACAAGGTCGTTTAATATGAGGGTGGAATGCAGGAAGTGTGCGCGGAGCGCCCACTTCCTGCATTCCACTGTGCCACACAACGTATCCTGTCATTCCGTCGAGCGCAACGAGGTGGAATCTGTTTTTGGGTAAGTTTTTCAGCCTTTGGATTCGAGAGAAAGATTTCTCCCTCCGGCACTGCGCTATGCTTATGCCTTCGGTCGAAATGACAGTGCATTCAATGATCAAGGGGAAGAGAAACTGCGAACGCGGAGCGTTCGCAGTTTCTCTTCCCAGAACAGCCACCACCTGTTGTCACCTCGAAGGAGCCTGCGACTGAGAGGTCTGTTCAATTTTGCACTCAGTCTTTTGTGAAAACTTGACTTTCTGCGGGCAGGATTTGTGCGGAGTTTGAGATTTGAGGGGCATGTTGTTCTTTTCCGGATAGCAGCATATCATTTTTTGTAATCAGTACGATGATTGTTCCATGAATTTGAAGTTTAATGGAGCATAACGAAAGGGAATAGATTTCTCCCTACGGTCGAAATGACAATGGTGGTTGTTTAACGGGGGGAGGAGAGGGAAAGCGGGCGCTCTGCGCCCGCTTTCCCTCTCCTCCATAGTGCCGATGCAACCATTGTCATTCCGACGAGCGTAGCGTTGGAGGAATCTGTTTTTTTCAGTCAACATCCTACTCATATACTGATTCTATTGCCCCTAGACTTTCATTTAGAAATTTCCATTGTGGATTGAATTTTGCTATCAGGTCATCTTTCTTTTTTCTACTCCATTTCTTAATTTGCTTCTCTCTCGAAATTGCCAAACGAACGTCAAAATAGTGTTCATAGAAAATGAGGAATTTACAATTATACCTTTTGGTAAATCCCTCGATAAGACCATGAAAATGCTCCATAATTCTTTTTGATAAAGCACTTGTTACGCCAATATACAAAACAGATTTGTTATAGTTTGTAACGATGTAAACAAAGTAATTGTGCTTTTTCATAGGGCATTCTTTTCGGAATGAAAAACCAAATTTAAAGATAATAATAAATTCCTCCATTCAAAACATTCACTTCGCTCAAATTTTTCCAGTCGAAATGACAATGATCGACCCTCTATAGAACGTTACAACCATTATCACTTCCTAGGAGCGCATCAGCCTACCCCGATTCTTCGGGGATGGAGGAATCTGTTTGTCATTTGCAATCAGCCCCTAACAAAAACTTGACTTTGCCTCTTAAATTTCGTATATTTATGGCTTCAGATTATTAACCAAAAAATAGCAAGCAATGAAAACATTTACCTTTACTTTACTATTGGGCCTTTTAAGCCTTGCCGCAATCGCCCAGGCACCACAAGCATTTAACTACCAGGCAGTAGTACGCGATAATGATGGATATGGTCTGGCCAACCAGAATGTAACCTGTGTAATAAGCATCCTCCAGGGAAACCCAGAGGGAGAAGTTGTTTTTGATGAATGGCACGAAGTGTTTACAAATGCATCAGGTCTCATAAGTCTTGAAATTGGCTACGGGGAACCAGGTATAAGTACACTTGCCGATATTGATTGGGGAAACGGACCATTCTTCCTGCAATTGGAATTGGATCCAACAGGCGGTGAGGATTACCAGCTGATGGGAACCACACAATTATTAAGTGTTCCCTATTCCTTGTACTCAGCATCAACAGGCGATACTACCCGTTGGAAAAAAAGAAACGATAATCTGTATTACAAAAATGGCAAGGTTGGCATTGGCACGGATGAACCTACCTGGTGGGCAGAATTGGATGTGGATGGAGATGTTAATATCAGAGGAAGAGCAGCAATTACAAGAACGGATGAAACGGAAGCCATTATAAATATCTGGAATACTAAATCTGATTGGGAAATCGTCGCCGCCTCAGATACAAACAGGCTTATGATCAGGGAATGGGAGGGTGATCCCGTATTTAACATTGCAGGATCAAAGATTGGAATAGGAACAACAACTCCTGAATATGATCTGGATATTTACAGTAATTCAACTTCTGCCTCAAGAATGAGACTGGCAACTTTAGATTATTCAAAATCAATCTTTTTTAGCAGTGGAAATGAAAACTTCGATCCTTCCATATACTTTCAGGGAGGGGAGGCCCTGCGTTTTATGCGATACGATGGAGGATACAACGAGTTGTTGCGGATTACCAGTGATGGAAAAATAGGTATCGGAATAACGGATCCTTTTTATAACCTGGAAATCATGAGTAGTTCAACCGATCAGACATCCAAGATCAGGTTAGCTAATCTTGATAATTCAAAGGATTTACGTTTGAGTAGTGGCAACGATACCTATGATCCGCATATCAGTTTTGCAGGAGCCGATGCTTTACGATTTATGCGATGGGATGAAGGATACAATGAGTTAATGCGGATTACTGGTGATGGGAAAGTTGGGATTGGTACAACAACTCCATACCGTAAATTTGTTGTTCACTGGGAGCCGGAACTTAATAATATTAATCCGATTGCATTATTTCGAACCATCGGTAGTACAAACTCAGCTGCAGCAATCTATTTGCAAAATACATCGAATAACTTTTTTAGTTTTGGAATGACCCCGCCCTCATTTAATCATTTCGCAATTTCCTATAATGCAAATATTGGTTTATCATCCGATTTGTTGAGAATAACCCCGGCAGGTAATGTGGGCATTGGTACAACTTTTCCAACGGAAATGCTTGACGTTGCAGGTATGATATATTCATCTGTTGGTGGATTTAAATTCCCTGACGGAACGGTTCAGGTAACTGCAGCCACTGGCGGAGGTAGTGGCAATACGCTTGATCAGGCCTATGACCAGGGGGGCTGGGGTGCAGGTAGAACCATTACTGCTGACAACGGCGCCGTCGATATCCAGGGTGATGGCGGGTTGACTGTAAATGGAAATATAGGAATTGGAACCACGGCTGCGGTTTATCCATTAACTATTCAGGTAGGAAGCAACACCAGGGGGTTATTTCTTGATCATGAACAAACAGATGCAGGAGAGACGCATAGTCTTATTGTTAATTTAAAGAAAACATATTTTGGTGATTCGGATATCTTCGGTGGTGCATTTGGCACTACCAATGATAATGGATCTGGATCAACCAGGGGTGTATATTCATACGTCGACGGCACTTCAACGGGAATGAAAATAGGGGTTTACGGATTGGCACATGGTGCTGGTACACATTATGGTGTAGCCGGCTCTGCTACAGGTTCCGGGGTACAATATGGCGTACATGGATCTGCTTATGGTACAGGTACCTTGTGGGCGGGGTATTTTGGGAATGGAGATGTTTGTGTAGAAAATTTTCTGGGTGTGGGAACGGAAAACCCTAAGGCTCCGATTCATGTTGAAGATCGGATACGGGTAGGTGAAGATGCGTCATATCCTTCAGTGTATGGTGAACTCATTCATGAAGGTGCAGGAACAGGATTTAAGATAAATGCAAACGCTGGCGGTGGCTGGGCCGATCTGCATTTACAAACGGATGGTTCAACACGGGTATTTGTCGAAAGTGGAGGCAATGTGGGAATTGGTACAAGTTCACCCAGCGAAAGGTTCGAAGTAAATGGAACGGCAAAATGCAAGATACTAAAAATCACAGGTGGAGCTGATATTGCCGAACCATTCGACGTAATTGAAAATGAGAATATAAAACCGGGTATGGTATTGGTCATTGATCCTGAAAATCCGGGTAAATTAAAACTCTCGGATAAAGAATACGATCGCTGTGTTGCTGGTATTATCAGCGGTGCCGGCGAAATAAATCCAGGAGTGATAATGGGTCAAACCGAATCGATCGCTGATGGTGATTTTCCGGTTGCGCTTTCCGGAAGGGTTTATTGTTACGCCGAAACATCGAATGGGAATATTTGTCCCGGAGATTTAATCACAACTTCAAATATACCCGGCTATGCTATGAAATCTTTAGATTACAAAAAAGCCCAGGGCGCTGTTATTGGTAAAGCTATGACCTCACTGGAGTCAGAGAAAGGGTTGATTTTGGTTCTTGTAACTTTACATTAGGAGGGTTAAGTCATGAAAAAATACTTATGTAGCTTTCAATTCACTTTTGTACTTCTAGTCTTTAATTCTTCAATTTCTTGTTTTTGCCAGGATATCCATCCCATCAATCAAATCGATAGTACTTTATCCAATTATATGATCATCGAAGGCGATATATTGGTTCCAGTCGACTTCTTTGAAAGTGATGCCTGTTATGCAACAAATTTTTGGACTGATGGGATTATACCGTTTGAATTTCACCCGAATGTCAGTCAGGCAAATCAGGATACCGCGATTCTTGCCATGGCAGAGTGGGAGGCTGTTGCAAATGTTGATTTTATTCCAAGAGACGGACACTCGGATTATATTCAATTTTATAGTTCAGATCGGAATGCTTCTTCAGTTGGAATGCAGGGTGGAATGCAACTGATCCATATTTTTAATTGGGGATGGAGATTTATTATTGCTCATGAAATATGTCATGCCCTGGGTTTCTGGCATGAGCAATCAAGGGCAAACAGAGATGAATTTATCCAGGTAAACCTGGAGTGTATTGAAGACGATGCAGAGCCAAACTTTGACAAACATTCCGATGCCGGGCACTATGGATACTATGATTTTATTTCGGTAATGCATTATCCTGATTGGGCATTCTACGACCCGACTGACCCGGATTGTACTGAGCCTTACTCAATAACAGTTCTGCCTCCAAACGAGGCCTACCAGAGCCTCATTGGTCAAAGGGATAGCCTGACCTATCTCGATCGGATTACCATGTCGTTTGTTTACCCGGAAGCCAACTGGATGTTTGTTGATTATACAAACTATGGGAACGAGTATGGTACATTCCAGGACCCGTTTGAAACATTTCTGATGGGTATTATGGCAACTCCTCCCGGAGGAACATTATGGGTGCAACCTGGGACCTATATAGGTCCGGGAGCCCTTAATAAGGAAATGATAATTAAAGCACCACTTGGAGATGTTATAATTCAATAAATTGTTAAAATATGGAATTGTTCTGGCTGAATTTTCATTATAAGGAATCATGGAGCCAGAAAGCCAATAAAGGATAATAGTAGAGGGCAGGAGCAATGCGCTCAGCCCTTTACTCTCAACTCTCTACACTCAGCAATTAGCACCAGGACTTTACTTTCTTGCTTTAATTTCGTATATTCACGGCTTCAAATTTTTAACCAAAAAATACTAACTATGAAAACAAGATTACTTATCCTTGTATTAGGTTCGTTGTCTCTCCTTTGCAATGCCCAACCTCCTCATGCATTCAGCTACCAGGCTGTAATACGGGATTCCAACAGTGAAATAATCTCTAACGAAACAATTGATGTCAGGATCAGTATTCGGGATGACTGGTCGGGCGGGACAGTGATTTACCAGGAAACCCATTCTGTAATTACTAATGAGTTTGGATTGATTACCCTGAATGTTGGTTGGGGAACTCCGGGTGCTGGTTATGGTTTTCAAAACATCGACTGGAGTTACCTCCAAAAGTTCATCGAAGTAGAAGTTGACCAAACTGGTAGTGGATCTTATATTTCGATGGGGACCGCACAGTTATTAAGCGTACCCTATGCTTTGCATTCCGAAAATACGGGATGGATTGAATCGGGGGATGATATATATTCCGGCAATTCCGGAAATGTTGGTATCGGAACATCTTACCCATTTTACAAACTCGATGTTTCAGCATCTGAGGGCACAGCCATTTATGGTACAAGTCCTGACTTATATGCTATCATCGGTAAAACTTCGGGGAGTGGGGTAGCAGGTGTGCTTGGTAGAGGAGATGACGCGGGCAGTTGGGGTGTTTACGGGTATTGTCCGAATGGCGGCACTGCAATCCGAGGGTACAGCAATGGAGGTTGGGCCGGCTTTTTTAATGGGGATACATATATTGCGGGCAAACTTGGAATTGGGTCTTCAAATCCAACCAATAGATTGGAAGTTAATGGTTCTGTACAAATCGGTGATGCTTTCGGCGGCATCAGGATGAGAACCGATGGTACGATGGTTGACATTGAATCGCTTGGCGAAGACCTGGCCCTGAATTACCAGACAGGAAGAAACACTGTAATGAATGTTACTTCCGGGAATGTAGGGATTGGTAGTTCCACGCCAAATGCAAAGTTGCATGTAGACGATCGCATACGCGTCGGAGAAGATCCTTCTTATGGATCGGTATATGGTGAACTCCTGCATGAAGGCGGAGGAAATGGATTTAAAATCAATGCACATGCCGGGGGCGGAAGTTGGGGTGATATGCATTTGCAAACCAATGGCACCACCAAAATGTTTATCGAAAGCAGTGGAAAAGTAGGTATTGGCACTACAAGTCCTATCCGATTGTTGCAAGTATCGTCAACTGGTTCCTTGGATGCCATACATGGATATAGTCCTTCAGGAACAGGTGTATATGCACAATCTGGTTCAAGTTATGGTGTGTTTGGACAAAGTACTTCGGGTTGGGCTGGATATTTCTCAGGGAATGTAAATGTTACCGGCTACCTTTCCAAAGGCAGTGGTTCTTTTGTTATCGATCATCCCCTTGATCCGGAGAATAAACTGCTTCGTCATAATTTTGTTGAATCACCGGAAAACCTTCTAATATACCGGGGCAAAGCCAGTTTGGATGAAAAGGGAGAGGCTGTAGTTGAAATGCCTGATTATTTCAAAGCCCTGACCAAAGAAGATGAAGCTTCAATACACCTGACACCAGTTGGGCGACCATTTATGACCGGTGCCGAATGGAACAGCGATTTTTCAGCCATTATCGTTTATGGTGATCCAAACAAAGCTGTTTTCTGGGAGGTGCTTGCCGACCGTGACGATCCTGTTATCCATGAATTGGGCCAACCCGTTGAAGAGGAAAAGGGAAAAGAAAACGGACTTTGTGAAAAAGGGAAGCTGCTTTATCCAAAGGCTTTTGGTTACCCTGAAACCAGTGGACGGGATTACAAGTTTATGAAAAAGTAGAAGAACCCATGTTAAGTCTGGAATACATACAGAATTGATACATCAACTATTGCTAATTCACTGAAAAACTTGACTTTCCTTCCCTGATTTCGTATCTTCCTCGCCTCAAATGTCTAACCAAAAAAATAGTGCTATGAAAAAAGTATTTATTACCCTTCTGATGGGTGTATTATTATTTCCAATCTGCGCCCAAACTCCGCAGTCGTTTAATTACCAGGCAGTAGTGCGCGACAATGCCGGGAATATCCTGGCTGATCAATCCGTATCATTCCTTGTCAGCATTTTACAGGGTGGTGAAGTGGGGCCCTCGGTTTATATGGCAAGTCATTTTGAATCGACCAATGAACTTGGATTGGTAATCCTTAAAATCGGGAGTGAAGAACCGCAATCCGGATCATTCAATAATATCGACTGGAGTAGCGGCCCCTATTTTCTGAAGCTGGAGTTTGATCCCAATGGCGGGACCGATTTTCAGTATTTTGGAGTCATCCAGCTATTATCTGTACCTTACGCGAAGCATTCGGATTATTCAGGCATAACTGAAAGTGTACAGGTCGTGAGTACTTCCAGGATTGATACCATTGCAAATCCGGGAAGTGGCATGATTGTTTACAACAGCTACGACAAGGGATTGTATATTTTCGAAGATCCGGCCTGGAGAAAGTTTACAGGATCGGAGTGTTTTCCCATGCCCTCATTTTCCATGGCCGGCGAAGATCAACTAGTGGTAGGAAATAACAGTACAATCCTGGATGCCACACCGCCTGAAATGGGTGACGGATTATGGACACTTTTGGCCGGCTCGGGAGGGACAATTGCTCAACCAGCAAATCCACAATCAGAATTCCTGGGTTCCTATGATATTAACTATTTGCTGGAATGGTCGGTTTATACAGCCTGCGATACCACTTCTGATGTAGTCCATATTAAATTCTTTAGTTCTGATACAGCGTATTATGTCTCAAACACTGGCGCTGATTTCAATTCGGGGTCAATTGAGGAACCTTTCCTCACCATTGGTCATGCAATTGCTACTGCTGCTTCCAATGACTTCAAGGTGATAAATGTGGAGGAAGGACTTTACGTGGAAACACTTACGCTGCAATCACACATTAAAATTTATGGTGGTTTTCAGCAAGGCTTTATTTTGAGAAACCCTTTAGTTCATACAACGCATGTTTCTGGTGGTCAAAGGGCAGTTATTGCCAATGGCTGTGTTGGGAATTTGCTAGATGGGATTTCAATTCAAAGTGCTGGTGTAGGTGATGTGGGACAAAGTTCGTACGGAGTATTTCTGACTTTTACTGATGACATGACTATAAATAATTGCATAATTGAATCAGGATCCCCAGGTTCTGGAATCGAAGGTTTGGGTGGCGTGACAGGTGATGTCGGCGAAGATGGCGATGATGGAAATCCGGGTTGTGAAGATGATACATTTTTTGGGTGTAGTTCCTGCACCCTTCCCTTGGTTGGTTCCGGAGCTTTCAGTTTGGTAGGAAGGAATGGTGGTGATGGTGGGGCTCCGGGTTTGGGAAGCCAATTTGGGTTTCCTGGCGAATCAGGATCAGGAATTTACGGAGGAGCCGGGGGACAGGGAGGTGCTCTAGATAATGACCAAAGTTGCACCGGAGGATATGTGTATGGATATGCCGCTAACGGAATTGACGGACTGAATGGAGGCGGTGGCGGTCATGGTTGGGGTGGCCATTTTTTTGGGCAAATGAATGAATTGGGATATTATCCTTCGCATGGATCCGACGGAAGCGATGGAATACATGGCTATGGTGGAGGTGGTGGTGGAGGTGGCCGTGGAGGAACAGCAGACCTTTGCGTAAGTTATGGAAGTAGCGGTGGAGGCGGTGGTGCCGGTGGTATGGGTGGTACTGGGGGAGGTGGTGGTACTGGTGGTGGCGGATCCTTCGGGGTATGGGCTTTTGGATCAGATATGAGCATACTAAACAGCGAGATTAATACAGGTTATGGGGCTCCTGGAGGCGATGGTGGCTATTATGGTATGGGTGGACAGGGCGGTGCTGGCGGACAGGGTGGTCCCTATGGTGGTTCTTGGTCTCAGGATGATGCAGGATGTGGTGGCTGGGGTGGCCACGGCGGAAAAGGTGGAAAAGGCGGCTCTGGTGGTGGCGGCGGTGGTGGTCCGTCAATTGGAATTGTTTACGTCAACAGTACTGTCTTACAATCGGGCAATATTTTTAATCTTGGCCAGGGTGGTATGGGCGGATATGGCTACGATGATGAAGGTGCAACTGGCATATCTATAACGATTTATTCAGTTGAAGTTAAATAATACCGATTGAAATTTGAAATGCACCACAAATTCGCATCACTCTTTCCGACTCTCTCCTCATTATACTCTTTTGATCTTTGTCATTCCGACGAGTGGAGTAAGGAGGAATCTATTCATAGACAGATTTTATTGTAAAAAGACTTTCTGGGTGATGGAGGAATCTGTTTCCCAGATAGGTTAACAACCATCTTTGACGAATCCTTCAATTACATTGTACTGGCGACTAGGACGCTTGTTCAGTTTTCCAATTTGCCTTCCTCAAAAACTTGACATTCCCTCCTAATTTTCGTATATTCACGGCTTTATATTTTTTAACCAAAAGTTTAGAGCTATGAAAACATTTACACTTTCCTTTCTATTTACGCTGATCGGCCTGGCCATCTTTGCACAGGCCCCAAAGGCTTTTAATTATCAGCTGATAGTTCGCAATGCCGATGGCGAAATTTTACAAAACGAATCTGTTGGTATCCGCATCAGTATCCACGATGACCTTGCGGTTGGACCTATTATTTACCAGGAAGAGTTCGATGTTATTTCCAACCAGTTCGGACTGGTTAACCTCGAAATTGGTACCGGAACACCAAGCCTCGGCAGTTTCGATGGTATTGACTGGAGTAGCAACGAAAAATTCATTGAAACAGAAATCAGCCAGGGTAGCGGTACAAGCTATGTTGCCATGGGGACATCACAACTGCTCTCCGTACCTTTCGCATTGTATTCTGAGCGATCCAAAGATTCTCCCTGGGACCTGTCAGGTGATGACCTTTATTACGATGGTGGGAATGTTGGGATCGGAATAGATACCCCTATATTTAAGTTGGATGTAAGGAATCCGACAGTTGGAGGATACACTGACGTGGGGGTTCATACTGATGACGGTGGAGGTGCCCTCACAGCCTATTCGAGCACCTTCCCTGCGCCTCATGAACACTTCGCCGGTAGGCTTAGCCTGTGGTCAAACGCATTTACCTCAACAGGGCTTGACCTGAGGGCAGATGGATTCACAAGTGATATTCGGCTATACACCGGTGGAATTGATGTCTTAAATGAAAGAATGAGAATTACACCGGAAGGAAAAGTTGGTATTGGAACCATAAGCCCGGGCTACAAACTGGAGGTAAAATCAACAGGTGCTTCTGATGGTCTGGGTGTTACCAGTAGTGATGGTGACCTCCTGTTCAAGGTCAGGCAAAACTCAGACGGTACCGGTACTGCAACTGTATATGATCAGGATGGCAATACAGGAATATTTCTGCACGGAGGAGCTTATAGTTACTTTAATGCAGGTGATGTTGGCATTGGAACCACACTTCCTGAAGCACCGCTACATATAAATAATACAGCACAATTCAATCCTGATTTAACCCTTTATGGTGCAAAAGGTTCAATTCTCCTGACGCATTTAACCGGCGGAATGATCCTTGGCGAGTATGGCCCTGGCCTATCCTTTAGTGGAATTAACACCAATCGCCGGCGGGCTGCTATTGCTGCAGTAAAAACATCTTCTGATTCTGATCAGGTTGGCCTGTCATTTTTTACACACCCGGGAACCGCCACTACAAATGATATTGTTGTCGAGACAATGCGGATAACCCACGGAGGAAATGTCGGTGTGGGTACCACTGGACCGGAAACGATTATGCATTTGAATACTGATGAAAGATTCGACCCTGGCAATTGGGGAGGGCGTGACAAGGGAGCATTGCTTTTATCACACACAGGCGGTGGAAATGGTTGGCACCAATTTGGCCCTGCATTGGCATTTAGTGGAATCAATACCAGTCGTCGCCGGGCAGCAATTGTAGCCATACAGTCGGGCTGGGATGATGATGAGGTTGGGCTGGCAATATTCACTTCTCCCGGAACAACTGCCTCGACAGACGCCGTTACACAAGCTATGGTCGTTACTCACGATGGACTCGTGGGAATCAACACCACAACGCCCACACACCGCCTGGATGTGACAGGGAATATTGCAGTGCGAGATGAGTCAACCGGAATAATTTCTGTTGAAATAGGTACAGGGCTGGATTATGCAGAAGGATTTGATGTTGCAGCTAAAAATGACATCGGTCCAGGGACGGTGCTTAGCATTGATCCCGATAATCCGGGTAAATTGAAAATTTGCGAAGAGGCTTTCGATACAAAGGTTGCGGGAATTGTTGCCGGTGCTAATGAACTGGGATCCGGTGTTATATTGGGCACCGGTCAGTTCGATTTCAATGTGGCGCTTGCCGGAAGGGTGTATTGCAATGTTGATGCTTCAGAGTCGGCCGTTGAAGTTGGCGACTTACTCACAACATCAGATTTACCTGGTTATGCCAGGAAAGTTACTGATCCTTCTAAAGCACAGGGAGCCATTTTAGGTAAGGCCATGCAGTCGTTGGAAAAAGGGGAAAAAGGACAGGTACTTGTATTGGTTACATTACAATAAGTAGGAGGGATTATTATGAAAAAGTTAAAATACTTAATTTTTATATTAGCGACATCAATGATGTCATTAACCTGCTTTCCACAAATTACCACCATTACTGAGGTAAGTTTACTGCCTAACCGGGTTATTCAGATGATAATCGATCAACAGGGACACTGGGGTAAAAATGACACAGCCATTGCAGGACCTGTGAATGAGTTATTCTATAACGGTAGGCAGATTGGTTATTACTGTAATGTCCAGCCATCCGGGTTTATTGTTTTTTCATTGCGTAAGGAGTTAGCCCCGGTAAAAGCCTGGTCCGACAGAAATCATTTTAATGCTGAAGCCAAAGAGGGCATCGAGGAAGTAATTAAAAGTTGCATGACAAGGCTTATTGATACCATCGAATCCCGGTTTGGGCCAATTGATTATGTGCATAAAACTGAAATCGAGATGTTGGCCGAGATCGATTATATCCCGGTTTGGACATCAATTAAAAACTACATAGATGGTACTCTACAACAAAAAGAAAGGTCTTCCGGAAACTACCAGGATGGGGATACGCTTATTAACTCCAATTGGCATCAGAATGCACCTTACAATAGCGATTGCCCATACAACCAATGCAGTAACACGATAAATGGCTGTATGCTGGTTGGTTGTGTTGCAACAGCAGGTGCCCAGATCATGAGGTACTGGTGCTGGCCACCCAACGACTATGACTGGGTTAATATGGCAGATGTGGTTACTACTGCTTCCCCACAAGCCCAGCAGGAGGCTGTTGCTGCCCTTTGTCATGATGTAGGGGTTGCCGTGGATATGGACTATGGTTGTACAATATCTTCATCTTATACATCAGATATGGTAGATGTTTTTGTAGATGATTTTGGCTACAATTCTTCCTGTACTGTAAAACATCGGGATGATTACACTGCCGGCGACTGGTTTGACCTCATCAAATTTAACCTTAACAGGAATCGGCCTACGCAATATCGAATACCAGGGCATTCAATAGTTTGTGATGGCTGGCGGCTTGATGGCCTCCATCAAACCAAACAATATCATATGAATTATGGCTGGCAGAGCCTGAATCATGATGCATGGTACACCCTGGATGCCTTGCAAGGTGGGAATATTGACGAGGAATATATTATTCACCGGACATATCCAGCGCCATCCCTGGGGTGGAGCCTTGCAGGAACCTATATGCCAATTCCCATTTACAAATATTTCGATCAGGATGCTGCTGGTTCAAGTGCTACATTTATGAGCGGGCATAAACTGCAAACATTACCGGGGATTAAAATTATTGGATCAAGTAATGCAGGCTATGTAAAGTTTTATGGATCAACAGGAAATGCAACGAAGATTTTTACCCGTGGCGATCAATCCATAGGGATAAAGATTCAAAATGGTGGTTTGCGTTTAAGCAACAATGGAGTCATCCGCTTGCAGTAATTTGTTCATTTCAGTTGGCGGAAATTGTCGTATAGCTTGACTTAAGCTCTTTTATTTTGTATCTTCAGCAACTCAATTATTCAAGCAAAAAATTATAAACAATGAAAACAAAACTACTTTTTCTTTTAATGTCTGTGTTTGCCCTTGGCTCATTTGCACAAGCCCCTACGGCATTTAGCTACCAGGCCGTAGTTAGGGATGGAGATGGTATTCCTATGCCGCATAAAAATGTGTCCTTCAGAATGAGCATTGTGGATGCCGAATTCGGCGGGAACGAATTATACACTGAAACCCACGATACAATTACCAATGAGTTTGGTATGGTGAATTTTCACGTTGGATTGGGTAACCCGCTTTATGGGAATATGGAGGATATACCATGGGGGGTGAAAGCGTATTACCTTCAGATAGAATTGGATCAAAGTGGTGGTAAAAATTATAAATTAATGAATAAGGCTGATTTAATTAATCACGTCGCTAGTGGGAGTAATATAACCAAGGCAACTGGCGCCAAGAAGTGGTTCAGAATAGTTGTTGATTCCCTGGGGAATTTGAGTACGGTAAGAGTAGTTATTTGGGCATGTGGGGAGGACATTATCGATGAAAGAGACAGTCAGGAATACTCCACCGTGAAAATCGGGTACCAATGTTGGCTGGCCGAAAACCTGAACATAGGTTTTATGATTCCTGGCTCAATGACCCAGGCAAATAATGATTCCATCGAGAGATATTGTTACGCTGATTCGATCCAAAACTGTGATTTGAATGGCGGATTATACCAGTGGAATGAAATGATGCAATTTGAAAATCAGGAAGGTGTACAGGGTATTTGCCCCGAGGGCTGGCATTTGCCCACCGAAAGTGAGTGGTGTACCCTTGAAAACTTTGTGGATGCCGGGCTTGTTATGTGTACTGCGACAGGTTTCAGGGGCATCGACTGTGGAGCCAACCTCAAGTCCGCTACAGGTTGGGCAGCATCGGGGAATGGAAACGATCAGTTTGGATTTACTGCGGTTCCTGCAGGCTATCGCCTGTTTTATGGCGCTTTCTCCACATCAGGTGAAAATGCCTTTTTCTGGTCGTCAAACGAGTTCAACCAGGATTTTGGCTGGTTCAGGCAGTTTACTCATAACAGCGATAAAAGTTACCGTTCCAATTTGCTTAAAAGTTCCGGGTTTTCCGTCCGTTGCATAAGGGATTGAGTGCGCATACTAACTGCCAAAGGTCAACTCATCTCATTTTCTGCACGCAATTGCCACATCCGCCGTATCGTAATAATGGCGATGTTTAACGATTTTGCCATCATACAAGGTAAACACCATTACCCAATCGTGTTCATAATGCTTGCCAGTTGTTTTGATCTTTCCTTTATTGCTGCCTTCTACCACCACTTTGTCATCTTGCGAAATAAATCCTGTGATTTCAAACTCTTCGGGCTGAACATTGTCAGCCAGATCCTTGAAAAACTGCATTACTTCTTCCCGGCTATGCCGTGGAGTAGCCCATGCAATTTTTTCGACCTGGGAACGGGTTACCGGAGATTGCCAGTCAATATTATCGGCTACCAAACTTAATGCATGCTGTATATCACCCCGCCCGAAAGCTGCAAAGTGTTCCTTTATAATTTGTACGTTATCGTGTTCCATCATATTTAACTTCTCCTTAACTGTTAATTTAGAAATAAAGATACAATAACTCCTTCAATATCATAATACTCTTTGACTTTTATTGAACAAGTCCGGGTATTCTTGGAACACCCTCGGTTCAAATAGTATTTTTCTGATGACAGCAACGAGGCACCAGTAAAAATTCCAAAGAATAGCTTTGGTTTACGTTTGATGATAATTTGGTAGTAACATTTTTTAACTTGACTTCGCTTTTCTGATGTCGTAAATTTACAACAATTATTACTCACCAAAAAAACAAGCTATGAAAAAGATTACTCTCACCTTTCTTTTAGGCATGATCATGTTAGGCAGCTACGCTCAGTCACCACAAGCCCTCCAGTACCAGGCTATTGCCAGAGATACTGAAGGGAATGTTTTGGCCAACCAGGATGTTTCGTTCAAAATTGTTATTGTAAGAAACAATACTAACGGGCCAGTTGTTTACAGAGAGGTCCACGATACAATTACCAATGAGTTGGGATTGGTCAATCTGGAAATTGGAAATGGCACCGTTCTGTTTGGGGCGTTTGAAGAAATACAATGGGGGGAAGCATCGCATTTCCTGAGGTTACTAATGGACAAAAACGGAGGCTCCAACTACCAGTTTATCGGAACATCACAATTGCTAAGTGTTCCCTATTCGCTATACTCGGCTTCAACCGGTGATACCACCCGTTGGAGAAAAAACATGAATAACGATTTATACTACAATAGTGGAAATATTGGCATCGGGGTGGAGGAACCCGAATGGTTTGCAAAATTGGATGTGGATGGAAATGTTAATGTCAGGGGTAGAGCAATCGTAAGTAGAACGGATGAAACGGAATCCGTAATTAATATGTGGAATACCGTATCGGATTGGGAAATTGTTGCCGCCACAGATGCAAACAGGTTTATGATCAGGGAATGGGAGGGTGAGCCCGTATTTAATATTACCGATGCAAAGGTTGGAATAGGAACAACAAGTCCTGAATATGATCTGGATATTTACAGCAATTCAACTGCTGCATCCAGAATGAGATTGGCAACTTTGGATTATTCAAAATCAATATTCTTTAGCAGTGGAAATGAAAATTTCGATCCTTCTATATACTTCCAGGGGGGGGACGCACTGCGTTTTATGAGATACGATGGAGGGTATAACGAGTTAATGAGAATTACAAGTGATGGAAAAATAGGTGTTGGAATAACAGATCCGTTTTATAACCTGGAAATAATGAGCACTGCAACAGATTTAACTTCCAAGATCAGGTTAGCTAATTTGGATGACTCAAAGGATTTGCGTTTGAGTAGTGGCAGCGATTTACATGATCCACACATCAGCTTTGCAGGAGCCGATGCTTTACGCTTTATGCGATGGGAGGGAGCGTACAATGAATTAATGCGAATTACCAGCGATGGGAAAATTGGGATTGGAACTGAAAGTCCGGAGACTGCCTTGCATATAAAAGGAAGTGGTTGGCCAACTGCCTTTCTGGCTTTACAAAGTAGTGACAATAATGACGCCGGAATCCGATTGTATGAGGGAGAAATTGCCAATTGGCATATTTTAAATGATGGTGTAAAGGATGGCTTGGTAATCAGAAACCAGGAATTCACCAAAGTAGTTTTTTATGCCGATCAGGAAGAAGCAAATGTGGGTATTGGTACAGATGATCCTGAAGAATCGGCATTATTAGAACTGAATAGTGATTCAAAAGGATTTTTATTTCCCCGGTTAACCCTTGCAGCAATACAGGCAATAGAAAATCCTGCAGCGGGACTTACAGTATTTAATACTGATGACAACAGATTCTACTTTTATGATGAAGGGGTTAATAATTGGAAAGAGATTGCCATTGGTGCAGGTACCATATATTCCGGGTGTGGAACTGCAACCGATGGTGACGGCAACGCGTACAATACCATAAAGATAGGAACACAGTGCTGGTTGAAGGAAAACCTTGTAACCACCAAATACAACGATGAAACTGACATTCCCCTTGTAACCGACAATACAGCATGGGAAAATCTATTAACTCCTGGTTATTGCTGGTATGATAATGACCAGGCAACTTATGGAAATACTTACGGGGCATTGTACAACTGGCACACTGTAAATACAGGGGAACTTTGCCCCATCGGCTGGCATGTGCCATCTGATGACGAGTGGGATGTTTTAGTCGCTTATTTGGGAGTCGTAAGCGAAGCCGGGGGAAAACTAAAAGAAACCGGAACAACACACTGGAACACCCCCAATACTGGCGCTACAAACGAAACTGGTTTTACATCCCTTCCGGGTAGTTATCGCAGTTCTGGTGGTAATTTTGATAGTTCAATTGGCAAAAAAGGATTATGGTGGAGTGCTACCGGGTATGCTTCTTATGGTGCGTTTCACCGGTGGATGTTCCACGATGCCAGCAATGTAGGCAGGAGTGGTAATTATAGGGAGATGGGGCAATCTGTACGTTGTTTGAGAGATTAATGCCAAAGTCAAACCAGGTCATTTCCCGCTTTCTACGCTTACATTAGTTTTTTATTTTTCAACTTGAAATTATTTATAACTAAAGTTAAGCCATAACAACATTGAACAGGGAGCCAATCCCTCTGTCTTAATCCCTTTTTAAATAACCCTTGACTTCTGGTTTTAAATGTAGTATATTCGTATTCTAGTAATTAAATAGAATAAGTAGAATTATGAGAATGAATACGAAAGTCCGGTATGGATTAAGAGCAATGATTGAGATTAACAACAATGAATCCTCAGCCGGCATCCTGCAAAAGGAAATCTCAGCCCACCAGGAAATTCCATTGAAGTACCTTGATTCGATAATTACAGGTTTAAGAAACGCCGGCTTAATCGTAAATTATTCGGGTAAACGTAGCGGATATGTTTTATCCAGAAGTTCGGATGAAATATCAGTTTATGATATTTACAGGGCTTTCGAACCCGAATTATTTTTAGTGGATTGTGTAAATCCTGTAATCGGATGCAGGCGAATAAATATTTGCCATGCAAAAGATTATTGGGAGGATCTGAGCGATCAAATCAAAAACCAGATGAAATCTTCAACTCTTGATCAATTTGCATAATTGATATCAGGGATTTAAAAATGAGATGAATATTGGATTGAAATATTTTTTTTACAAATAAGACAATACATTATGAAAAAAATTACGCTTTCCATTTTAATCATCTGTTTGGGTTTGTCATTGCTTGCCCAGGCGCCAAAGGCTTTTAAATACCAGGCGGTGGTAAGAGACAATACTGGTGATCCTATTGCCGGCCAACTTGTTTCGATCAGGGTAGGCATTGTACAAGACAGTATCAACGGTACACTTGTTTACAGCGAAATCCACAGTGGTACAACAAACCAGTTTGGAATGATCGGACTTGATGTTGGTAAGGGGACCATAGAAACAGGTGTTTTTGGTGACATAAACTGGGGTGCAACCTTTCATTTTCTACAACTGGAGCTGGACCAAACCGGTGGCGTTAACTACCAACCTGTGGGAACCACACAATTGTTGAGTGTTCCTTATTCGATAAATGCAGGCTCATTGACCTTAACATCACCAGATGGGGTAAATTATGAAGTTACAGTTGATGATGATGGAGCATTAATTACAAACTGCACCCCGATGCCTACGGTGGCAAATGCCGGACCTGACCAGGTAAATACCAGCTCCTTTGTAATCCTCGAAGCCAATACACCTGTTCATGGTAGTGGATTATGGGATATCATAAGTGGCACAGGGGGCAATATTTCCGATCCATCCGATCCAGCCAGTACTTTTTCAGGAATAGCAGATAATTCTTATACATTACGCTGGACAATCTCAACAGTATGCGACAGTAATTATGATGATGTAAGCATTGGTTTCATTGCTCTAGGTCAACCATGCCCTGGGATACCATCATTTGAGTATGACGGACAAATTTATAATACAGTACAAATAGGTACCCAGTGCTGGATGGCCGAAAACCTGAACATTGGCACTATGATAAATGGTAGCGAGAACCAAACCAATAACGGTACAATTGAAAAATACTGCTATGCCAATATCACCTCCAATTGCGATGCCTACGGTGGGCTCTACCAATGGAACGAAATGATGCTATACGTAACAGCACCCGGAATATCAGGTATTTGTCCCTACGGATGGCATCTACCTACAGATGAAGAATGGTGTACCATGGAAAATGAAGTAGATGCCGGAACAGTTTCGTGTACAGCAACAGACTTTAGAGGAATAGATGCCGGATTAAACCTAAAATCAACAAGTGGCTGGTACCAGGGTGGCAATGGAGTTGATCTTTATGGTTTTACAGTTCTTCCTGGTGGCCACCGTCATACATCTGGAGTTTTCTCCCAATTAACAGCCGGCGGCTACTTTTGGATGTCGAGTGAGTACAGTAGTTCAGGTGCCTGGACCCGACTAATGGGTTCCTGGTCCAACAGCATTAGCCGATACTCCAGCTCATATGGTTATGGTTATAGTGTCCGTTGTTTGAAAAATTATATACCAAACCAACCCCCTTTACAACCCTCAAATCCTTCGCCGGATAATGGGGCAATAGACCAACAAATTAATACAACTTTATCCTGGACTTGTGCTGATCCTGAAAATGATCCTTTAACATATGATGTTTATTTCGGGGAAACCAATCCACCGGTTTTAGTTTCTTCAGGACAAACAGCAAATACTTACGATCCGGGTATATTAAATTTTGAAACCACCTATTACTGGAAAATCACAGCTCACGATGACCACGCCAACAGTACAGAAAGTCCAGTTTGGAATTTTACCACTGAAGCTCAATCTTTTTTACTTTGCGGAGATGATTTAATTGATTCTCGTGACGGGCTTTACTACACCACCGTCCAAATAGGCTCACAATGCTGGATGGCCGAAAATCTGAATATAGGTACTATGATAATCGGTGACAGTAATCAAACAAATAACGACATCATTGAAAAATATTGTTTTAGCAACAATAACTACAACGACTGCTCTTCTTTGGGTGGACTTTACCAGTGGGATGAAATGATGCAATATAATACAACACCTGGAGTACAGGGAATTTGCCCGCCAGACTGGCATGTACCAACTGACGGGGAATGGTGTATTTTGGAAAATGAAGTAGATATTGTAACAGTTGAATGCGATATAAATGGATGGAGGGGCCATGAGGCAGGTGGCAATTTAAAAAGTACACGTACTGAACCTGATCCACCACCCCGGTGGGAAATCCCAAATACAGGAGCAACAAATTCGAGTGGTTTTACAGGCCTTGGTGGTGGCCGACGTGATGGTGGTGGTGGTATTTATAATAATCTTTTTGATTTTAAGGGCGACTTTGGTTATTTCTGGACTTCGAGTATCGATAGTCCAAATACGGTTTTGTACCATTCCCTGTCGAATCAAGGCAAAGTAGTGGGAAGGGAAAATACTGAAAAGACCAGTGGTTATTCTGTCCGTTGTTTGAAGAATTGACCTTGTAGAATCTCGCTTTTTGGGAGCGTCTCACCACTATTACACAGTGTGAATTGACTGATATTTAAGTTCATTAATCAAAATATTAGAACTATGAAAAAACAAATTCTTATGTTATCGTTACTTATCATGGTATTGTTCCAATGCTTTTCCCAGTCCTCACATGCCTTTAAATACCAGGCAGTAGTTAGAGACAATTCAGGTGATGTAATTTCCGACCAACTTATTTCGATCAGGGTAGGCATTATACAAGACAGTATTAACGGTACAAATGTTTACAGCGAAATCCACAGTGATACAACAAGCCAGTTTGGATTGATAGTACTTGAAATTGGTAATGGGACCATCGAAACAGGTGTTTTTGATGAAATAAACTGGGGAACAACAAGCTCGTTTTTAAAACTGGAACTGGACGAAACCGGAAGCACAAATTACCAGTTCATGGGAACTTCTCAATTGATAAGTGTACCTTATGCATTAAATACAGGTTCACTAACATTAACATCACCCAATGGAGCAATTTATGAAGTTACTGTTGATAACGATGGGACTTTGATTACACATTATACCCCAATGCCATGTCCCGGAATACCATCTTTTGAGTATGGCGGCCAAATATATACTACAGTGCAAATAGGTACCCAATGCTGGATGGCCGAAAACCTCAATATCGGAACAAAAATAGATGGTTCCGGCAATCAAACTAATAATACTGTTATTGAAAAATATTGCTACAATGATATCGAAGATAATTGCAGTATTTATGGTGGATTGTATCAATGGAATGAAATGATGGATTACCACATAACGGCAGGAGTGCAGGGTATTTGTCCACCTGGTTGGCATTTGCCAGCTGATGAAGAATGGAAACAATTGGAAGGAGAGGTAGATAGCCTGTATGCTTATCCTGATCCTGAATGGGATGGAACTGCCTGGAGAGGATTTAATGCAGGCTTAAATCTTCGTCATACAACAGGTTGGTTTTCTGGTGGAAATGGAACAAATAATTTTGGGTTTAATGCCCTCCCGGGCGGTTTCCGTGATTGGGATGGTAGCTTCAGCCTTCCGCAAGAGCGCGCTTACTTCTGGTCCTCCACATATTTTAATGCCGAAAGGGCATATAACAGGATTCTAAGGTATAACAATTATGGCGTATTCCGTTGGGACAATCCTAATGTTACAGGTCTTAGTATCCGCTGCCTGAAGGATTAAGCGTGCACAAAAGCTCAGGCAATAGGCAACAACCTATCCTGCGATTTATGGTAGATATATTTCAATTGGGAGGAAACTGTATGAAAGCTAATTTACTAGATTTAGGAACATTAACAATATAAAATAACACATTATGAAAACACAAAAACTGCTTTTGATTTTTTTACTGATTCTTTTATTCTCAACCAGTGTAGCGTCACAACAGGTTGTTGCCACTGCAGGTGCGTATTATGAAAACGATAACATATCTTTAAGCTGGACCCTGGGCGAAACGGTTATTGCAACATTTGAGAGCGATGATATTATACTTACACAAGGGTTTCAACAACCCTACAATTTTTATCTCAGCCAGATATTAACGATCCCGGCGGGCTGGAGTGGAATTTCATCTTATATCGATCCGCTCAATAAAGGAGTTGAGGATATGTTTTCGGCACACATTCCTGATTTTATCATCCTTGCTTCGATGACCGAATTCTATTACCCCAATGGAGGTGTAAATACCATTAATAACTGGTCATGGGAAACGGGTTACCAGGTTAAAGCATTCAATGAGTTTGAGCTTACGCTAACCGGATCAAAGATTGAACCCCCGGAAGTTGAAATGGGCATGGGTTGGAACCTTATCCCGGTACTAACTCCATGTGGGGCCGGCACAGATGAGATTTTCAGTGCAATGACCGCATTAAATATAGTGAAAGATGTTGCAGGTACAAAAGTTTACTGGCCTGCTTTTGGAATAGCTACACTCACCAACCTGGAGCCGGGCAAGGCATATTGGGTTTCGATGGATGATGTAGAAGGATTTACCTACCCTGAATGCACCAAAAATAACTATTTTGCCAATCCACAGGACAAACCACAGAATTATACACCATGGAATGATTTCAATGCTACTGCCTCCTCCCATACCATTGCTTTTCCCATAGAAGTACTGATGGATGTTGGTATCCAATCCGGAGATTTTATCGGTGTTTTTACACAGGATGCTTTGTGTGCTGGTTGGGCTGAAGTAAATGATCTTAGCACAAATCTTGCGCTGGTGGCCTTTGCCAACGATGAAACCACCATTGAGAAAGATGGCTTCGAAGCAGGAGAGCTATTACAATTTAAGGCATACCACCGGCAAACAGATGAGGAGGCCAACATGACAGTAAATTATATGCCGGCTTTACCTCAGCAGGGCATCTTTGCACTTCAGGGATTGTCTGCCGCAAAAAGCATTATCCTGGAAGCCTTTGGGACCAACAAATTTCCTGGCTTGCTTAGCGAAGTTTACCCAAATCCTACAAATGGAATCTTTACACTGGGCATGAATTACTGGCCCGAAGAGCTTTTAATTGAAATAAAGAACAGCAGGGGTGAAATCATCAAAACCCTGGAGGCGGGAAATAAACTCAACAGCACTAAACTAACTTTTGATCTTTCAGGGGTTCCACCGGGCATTTATTTCTGCATCCTGAAAACCAATCAGGGAATTCAAATTAAGAAAATTATCAAACTGTAAATAGTTCAACTTAACACAATACATTATGAAAAAAATTACGCTTTCCATTTTAATCATCTGTTTGGGTGTGTCAATGCTTGCTCAGGCTCCGCAAGCCTTTAAATATCAGGCAGTGGTAAGAGACAATTCAGGTGATGTAATTACCGGCCAGCTTGTTTCGATAAGGGTAAGCATTATGCAGGACAGTATTAACGGCGTGCTTGTTTACAGCGAAACCCACAGCAGTACAACCAACCAGTTTGGTATGCTTGTTCTTGAGATTGGTAAGGGGACCATTGAAACTGGTGTTTTTGATGACATAAACTGGGGGTCAACAAGCCAGTTTTTAAAACTGGAGCTGGACCAAACCGGCGGCGCCAATTACCAGTTTATGGGAACATCACAATTATTGAGCGTTCCGTATTCTTTAAATGCGGGTTCATTAACATTAACATCGCCAGATGGGGCAAATTATGAAGTTGCAGTTGACGATGACGGAGCTTTAATTACAAATTGCACCCCGATGCCTACGGTGGCAAATGCCGGGCCTGACCAGGTAGATGTCAGCTCACCCACAATCCTTGAAGCCAATACTCCCATTAATGGTAGCGGACTTTGGACAATAGTAAGCGGCACAGGGGGAAATATTTCCAACCCGGCCGACCCAGCAACCTCTTTTGCTGGTATAGCGGATAGTTCCTATACATTGCGCTGGACAATAACAACAGTTTGCGACAGCACGTACGACGAAGTAAACATCAGTTTTAATGCATGGCTGTGTGGCGATTCGATAACAGACCCACGTGACGGACAAACCTATAAAACAGTACTTATAGACTCACTATGCTGGATGGCTGAAAACCTGAATATTGGTACTATGATACCCGGAGACAGCAACCAAACCAACAACGACATCATTGAAAAGTATTGTTATGATAACCTTGAAAGCAATTGTGACATTTACGGTGGTTTATACCAATGGAACGAAATGATGCAATATGCAACTACCAAAGGTACACAAGGTATTTGCCCGTCAGGTTGGAATGTGCCCACAGACGAACAATGGAAACAATTAGAAGGTGCAGTAGATAGTGAGTATGCTTATCCAGATCCTGAATGGGACAGTTTAGGCTGGAGAGGTATTGATGCAGGGGCAAACCTTAAATCAACAAGTGGCTGGTCTTCCGGAGGCAATGGAATTGACATTTTTGGTTTTAATACGCTTCCTGGTGGTTATCGCGATCAGAATGGTAATTTCATGGATATCACAAACAGCGCCCACTTTTGGACTTCGAGCGTGAGCGGTGCAAAGACAGATGAGGCCTATGAGCGTAGAGTGGAAATGGGTCAGACTGTGTGGCAAGCTATTTTTGGTTTTTTACTGGGGGGCGGGGCACAGTGTGTGCAGTGGGTGGACGAAGTATACTATGAGACCTACGTTTACCCTAGTAGACCTTATAATCCTTCGCCGGCTGATGGTTCATTGGATCAACCTATTAATGCAACTTTATCCTGGACTTGTAGCGACCCCCAGGGTGATCAATTAACTTATGATGTCTACTTCGGGGATTCCTACCCACTGACTTTGGTTTCTGAAGGACAAACAGAAACAACTTATGATCCTGGCCCAATAAATCCGAATACCACTTATCACTGGAAAATCAAGGCCAAAAAGGCAGATAACCCATTCTACTACCAAGTAGGTAAAACTTGGCATTTTACTACAGAGTATCTATCCTGGCAATGCGGAGATGTTTTTACCGATCCAAGGGATGGTCAAGACTATCTTACCATAGACCTGGGGGGTGGGGTATGCGTATTTGCAGAGAATCTGAACTTTGAAACAGGCACTAGCTGGTGTTATAATAACGATCAGGCGAATTGTGATATTCATGGCAGGCTCTACGACCATGCAATAGCTCAGATTGCCTGCCCCCCTG
>Ga0070729_10002097_pt1 | contig 26986 bp, 19 predicted proteins | sample tdDd472_FD_66725 | JGI IMG/M metagenome (GOLD analysis project Ga0070729, IMG submission 66725) | Marine sediment microbial communities from the Atlantic coast under amendment with organic carbon and nitrate - tdDd47.2 | ecosystem: Environmental > Aquatic > Marine > Coastal > Sediment | place... | reverse complement strand
ATTCCGAACAGAGAAGTTAAGCCCGTTAGCGCCGATGGTACTGCAGAAATGTGGGAGAGTAGGTCGACGCCAACCTTTAAAAAGAGTCTTATTCCAAATGGAGTAAGACTCTTTTTTATAATGAAAAATTACGTGCAAAGGATATTCTTTGTAATTAAAATATTAACGATTTCAGGTATTTATAGCGGCAAGGTTCCACCTCTTCCCATTCCGAACAGAGAAGTTAAGCTTGTTAGCGCCGATGGTACTGCAGAGATGTGGGAGAGTAGGTCGATGCCAATCTTTAAAAGAGTCTTATTCCATCTAGGAGTAAGACTCTTTTTTTATGAATTTAATTCAGTTTAATTAAGATTGATGCATATGAATTGGTTGAACAACTTTTAAATTCAACTTCATAAGTCTGGAAAGGTTTAAATTTCTTTTAAGTTGGGCATAAAAAAAACACTCAATCAAAAGATTGAGTGTTTTCTGGGGGTGGGCCCACATGGGCTTGAACCATGGACCCCCTGATTATGAGTCACACCCAGCAAACTCTTCTTTTTATCACTCCAACATCAATCAGTACATTATCAGCCTATTACAAAATTACTTTTTCTCCTTACTAACTCTTATTACTTGTTTTTGACACCATTTGTATGTAAATTGTATGTATATTTTAAAAAGCACATACAAAATCAGCATCTAACACTTAGCCTGATGATTGGAGTCACAACAGCCGTTATATTAGACAAAAGAGTTAAAAAGAAGGACGACACTTTTGCAGTAAAGCTTCGCATTACACACCAACGTGTGCAGCGATATTATTCCTTAAATGTGAATCTCACTCTTGATGAATGGGAAAAAGTGCATGGCACAAACCCTCGGAAGAAGTATAAAGATTATAAAGTTTTCTTTGGTGATATCGAGCATCGTGCAATTCTGATCCTTCAGGAACTCCGCCCATTTTCTTTTACTGCCTTTGAAAAAAAGTTTAATAATAAAACTAAGAGCAGCGAAGATGCAATAGTAAGCATGGATAACTACATTACTATGTTGAATGACGAGGCTCGATCAGGAACAGCCGCAAGTTATTCAAATGCACTAAATTCATTCAAAAGATATTTAACTTCAAAAGGACGTAAAAAACTTAATTTTTGGGACATTACAGTTGATTGGCTGAATCAATATGAAAAATGGATGGTAGAGCAAGGAAATTCCTTAACTAGCGTAGGAATCTATCTAAGAAGTCTCAGAACAATTGTGAACATCGCAATTGAAAATGGGAATCTCGATAAAGAATCCTATCCCTTTGGTAAACGAAAGTATCAAATCCCTGCAGGTAAAAATATCAAGAAAGCATTAAGTCTATCCGATATTAAAAAGATAGTAGAATATAAGCCAATAAACGACTATGAAGCAAAAGGCAGAGATTTGTGGCTATTTAGTTATTTATGCAATGGTGCTAATGTGAAAGATATTGTCAGGCTTAAGTATAAAAATATCGACAACAGAAATATCACATTCACAAGAGCTAAAACAGAACGATCTGCAAAGCAAAATCATAAACTGATCGTTATCGTTCTTTTACCCGAAATTCAAAGTATAATTGATAAATGGGGAATAAAACCTATCAAGCCCGAAACATATGTATTTGGTATTCTTTCTAAGAATGACTCACCCGAAAAACAGTTGGCAAAAACCAAGCAGTTCACAAAGAGTATCAATAAACAAATGAAGCGAATCGGTGAAAAGCTTGAGATTGACATGAAGATCACAACTTATTCAGCCAGGCATTCATTTGCTACAATTTTAAAACGATCTGGTGCTCCAACTGCTTTTATTAGCGATAGCCTTGGGCATAAAGATTTACGCACAACTGAAAACTATCTCGATAGTTTCGAAAGTAGTGTAAAAGAGTCCTATCAAAAGAAACTATTAAATTTCGATAACGATTAAGCCTACCAAAATGAACGCACTAGAAACAAAACTCAACTTTTCAATTTTCAACGCAATTCTATTTGGTTCACTACGACCCTGGATTGCCGAAAATCAAAATCAAGAACGTTTTAGCTTAATCCTCATGAACGGATTGAGATCTAAAATCCCAAGTGTCGATGCATTCTTTAAAGAATTAATAAGCGCAACTAAGGAAGCAAACATCGACTTAAACGATGATGATTTCATTGAATCATCAATTCTAGCAAAGGAATATAAAGATCCTTTAAGCTTGGATCTCCCCCCTTTCATCAACAAGAAAAGAGAATTTTACGGTAGTTTAATAAAGAATGAAACACTAAGGAATCAAGCTGTAATCGATCATATCATTAGCTCACAAATTGAAGATGATATTGCCTATTCAGAAGCGAACAATCTAATTCAAAATATTGAATATCTAATTAGAGAATCAGCAAAAGTGCAAGAGACTGACGATGACAATTTATATATCATTAACTGTATAAAGTATTCCCTTTTTCTTCTTAATAAATACATGAAAGATTCCTTCCCTGATTTACTTTCTGTAAACATACTTTCCGATTCTGAAATAATCTATATGCTCGCTCCTAATCAGGAAGAAGATAATCTCATCAATCAATACTTGGCTGAACAATCTAATAAAGTTAAATCTGACACAACTAGAAAAGAAAGCCAAGTACCTATCAGTTCATCCAATTTAAAATCTTTCTATTATACCCTGAAAGATATATATCCCGAGAAGATCATGGCTCTTTACGATAATCTTAAAGAACAAAAACTCATTTGTAATAATACCAACTTTGCAAGTTTTAAGAAAATCCTATCAGGTCGACAGATCACTAGCCCTATTGTTTGGACTGGTAATATTAGTGAATTGAACTATTTCATTAAACTGATTCACAATATCAATAAATCTGTAAAAGATCTAAAACAGCAACATTGGGAAGTAGCCTGTAAATGCTTTGTTAATGCAGATGGCAAACCTTATGAACGAACACATTTAAAAGAACAGAAGATCCCTAAACTAAGTGTCGATAAACTTGAAAAAGCAGCAAATCTCCTGAAGTAACTCCGCACTACTCCCTCTTGTCTTTTATTAATTCTTTTTAATTAAATCCAACTGCCTCAAGTAGTTGGATTTTCTATTACACCCCCACTCCGCACTCCGCGCTCCACTCCTCGCACCCTTAAATCACTGATAAACACCCTTTTATTGAATTAAATTTGAGGTATCGATAACAGTTAAATATGACTGTGGCCACAGTCCATTCGTTAATTAAATAACAACAGCGATGGACGCACGAATTTTAAAAGAAGTCCTTGAGCTCAAAAAGCTCATTACCGAGCAAAATATGCTCAACAAAGAAGTATTGAACTTCAACGAAACAGCAATTTACTTAGATGTTTCTCATTCGCATCTCTACAAGCTGGCAGGAAGTGGAACCATTCCATCCTACAAGCCCAATGGGAAAAAATTGTATTTCAACCGCCTTGAGATAGATCAATGGTTGATGAGTAAAAAACAATTCTCACAAGAGGAGATAAAGGAGCGTGCAAGTAACTTTACTCTAAAGTCGGGAGGGCGCAAATAATGAGAGAAATAGCAAAAATGATGCTCGAACTCTCTCAGGAGATCAAGACCATTAAAGCCTATGTCGAAGTCTTTCGCAAAACCAATCTTGAGAAGCTAAATGCAACTTGGGTCGATGGACAAGACGTGATGGATATTTTACACATCAGTAAAAGAACTCTGCAAACACTTAGGGATAATGAAACACTTCCCTACAGCCGAATCAATGGCAAATTCTACTACAAGCTTTCTGATATAGAAGGAATCTTGGAATCCAACTACACTTCTAAATCAGCTAGTCATGGAAAAAAGTAGAAAAGCCATCTTAGATAAGACAAGCTACGGGCTAAATATTTACGCTCATTTGCTTAGGCTATATTATCCAGGAACAACAGTCCTTTCCCTTTCGGGGAAGGATTGTGCTCCAACTCCAAACCCATTCAATAAAGATAAAGCAACATTGATGGTTCAGATTGTGGATAATTGTGCCAGACATTCCGATTCTGACAAGGCGATACCCGATGGCGATGCCTTCGATTTTGCCAAACTCCATTACAAGTTGCAGGGGCAAGAACTCTTACAGACAATCAATGATGATTTGAATTTGCATATAGATAAAGATGATACGAATAATGATCAAACTTCAAATGCAGGAGCAGAATTAGACTTGATTCAAAGAAAATTGAGCATGACTCGATTTTCATATTTCAAAAAGCCCATAAGCAACATTCGTCCTTCATTGGAGATGAATCTGCTCGATGTCTATCAGATCATCATAGGGAAAGCCTTTGCCGATAAAACAAAAGCACTTCGCAAAATCGAAGATCCCAAACAAGCACGTAAGTATAAAGCATCCAATTTCGATTACGTGACCTTCTCAGGCACATTTTCAAAAAGGAAAGATGCCGATCTGAAAAAACATTCAGGCTTGCTGACCATTGACTTTGATCATATCCCGAATCTCGAAAAACTCAAAAAGCTATTATTAGCCGATGAGTATTTCGAAACGGAGCTCATGTTTATCTCCCCTTCGGGTGATGGTCTAAAATGGATTATTCCTATTGATTTATCACTAGCGACTCATGCCGAGAACTTTCAGGCAATCGCCAATTACCTCAAGCATACTTACAATATCGAGGTCGATAAATCAGGTAGAGATATCTCAAGATCATGTTTTCTACCTCATGACCCTGACGCTTATATCAATCCAAAATACACAAGTAGTAATCAATCAAATACAAAAGATCATGCAAGCATATAAATATTTCAAGAATCTAATTTCAAGTTTAATGAAATCAACATCATCTCATTGGTCACCATGGTGGGCAGTCGTACCCTTTCTCTTATTCTATTCAGTACAATTTTCTAAGAGCTCACCATTATTTCAAATAATCTTTTAAAAAATAGACCGATGAAAAAAATATTCAAGCCACAAGAATGGCTAAACATAGATACTAGTAGTAACGCAATGCCTTGCGTTTCCAATCAAAGTAAAGACGCAATGCCTTGCGTCTCAGATTCGGACATAGAACAACCTGCATTGAGCGATGTCGAAATGATCACCCAACGCATCGAATCAGCTCAAACCGACCTCACCACCAATTATGCAGATTGGCGCGACATAGGCTTTGCTTTGGCAGATGAACTTGGAGAATCAGGACGCGATTATTTTCATCGTATCAGCCGATTTAATGCTGATTATGCTAGCGATGATTGCAATACGCAATACGATAACTGCCTAAAAGCAAAAGGACACGGAATAACAATCAAAACCCTATTCCACCTTGCCAAAAATGCTGGCATTAATATTTCGATTCCAATTTCCTCCCCTAATTTAGGGGAGGTGGCCGAAGGTCAGAGGGGTGCATCTGAAATCAATTCAGAAGTAATTTTCAACACCCCAAATTTTCCTTCTCACATCTACACCCAATTACCCGAAATCCTAATCGAAAGCACAGATATGTTTCAGGATGCAACAGAAAAAGATGTCTTTCTAATCGGATCCATAGCAGTCTTAAGCGCATGCCTACCCAATATCGAAGGCATCTATTTTGACGAGCCAGTTTCGCCTCATCTTTATGCTTTTATTACAGCACCGGCAGGTTCAGGAAAAGGAAAACTCAAGTGGGCAAAAGCTTTCGGACAAGAAATTCATAAGCATATCGTTCAGCAATCAGTAGCTGAGTATGAAGAATTCGAAAAAGAAATGGAGGAATACAACAACCTAAACAAAAATCAACGACATGGAGCCGAGAAGCCTAAACAGCCAAAGCGAAAAATGTTCTTCATACCAGCCAATAGCAGTTCATCAGCTTTTATTCAAGCATTGGCAGATAACGATTTTAAGGGGCTCATTTTCGAAACTGAAGCAGATACACTGGCAAATACATTAAAGCAGGAGTGGGGCAATTTTAGTGACATTCTCCGCAAGGCTTTCCATCACGAAAGCACAAATATGTTTCGTCGAAAAGACAACGAGCATATCGAGATCGAAGACCCACATTTGGCAATAGCCCTATCAGGTACACCCAAGCAAGTTCACAACATGATGCCCGATGTAGAGAACGGACTCTTTAGCCGTTTCCTTTATTATGCATTCGAAGATTTTAGCGATTTTAAAAACCCTTTTATCTCTCATCGCTCAGTCAACTATGTTTCATTTTTCGAAGAGAAAGGCAATCATATTTTCGACTTAAACCAATTATTAGCCCAGCAACAAAAGCCCATAAGTTTCAAATTCACAGAAGAGCAAGGCGAAGATTTCACCAATCAGTTCAAAGAATTGTTTACTCGCAACAAAATGTTGGTGGGCAACGATTTTAACGCCAATAGCCGTCGGTTAGGGCTCGTAACCTTCCGTATTGCAATGGTACTGTCTGCACTCCGTATAATGGAATCAGGGGATATTACTAACCCTATTATTTGCAGCCAAACCGATTACCAAACAGCCTTAGATATCGTCTTGACTTTAGAGAAGCACGCACTGGCAGTATTTCAAAACCTCCCCAATAATAATCTAAAGGGTATCAGATTGAAATTTTTCGATAAACTTCCAAAGCAATTCAATCGTCAGGGCTATCTCGAAACGGCAATACAATTAGGCATAAAGGAGAAGACTGCTGAAAAGTACGTCACACAATTTCGCAATGCTAAGCTGCTCAACCACGAACACAATAAGTACACAAAAACAAACACATAACACTCTATTACAATGGGATGCAACACCAATAAGTGAGTATCCCATTTTTTATTTGTTCATTAAACACAACTTGGCAAACTTGACAGGATATTTTTAAAATTTTAAAGTATAAATTGAGTTGCTTTTTACCCCTTTCAAAATTAAACAGACACTATTAAAGGAGACACTAAATAATAACCCTAAAAAAAATGGTAATCTCTGAAAATGAATTAAATATTTTAAAAAATCTATTAGTAGGTAAATCTATTGGAAAATCAATAGAAGTACTTCGATGTTCTATTGAGGAAATTGGATTGATAGATGTAAATTTAGAACAAACATTCACAAATGAATTATGGGATAATTATGCCGATAAAATCATTCATTATTACACCGCAAACATACAAAAACCTTCAAAAAGACGTCTTCGAAAAAAAATAGAACTTCTGAATGCTAAAAAAGGATTTATCATTGCCGAAGATCAATTAATGGCTAAAAAATCAGTAAAAATACCTCCTGAAGAAGAACCAAAAAATAATAAACCCTCTAATGCAAAACTAGTATACTTGGATAAGTGTGCAAAAAGAAACATTTATACTTATTTTCATCGCTTAAACCATGTAAAAGAAATTTACAAAATATACAATGCATTTGATATTTTTGAAAATCTGAAAAATTATATGCTTGATCTTTACGAAACAGATCTCTCCGTTCATAATAGACTAATGCGAGCGAAAGATTTCGATGGATTATGCAGATGTCTACCTAAAATGAATACTTCAAAATCAATAATAAAGCTCTATAAATTCAATAAGAGGCGTAAGGAATTTCATTTAGGCGATGGAAGCAATTCAATCCATGCAATTTCAATCCCTATGGGTGGCAAGAATAAATAAAGAGTAAATAGGAATCAGAGGATTTATAGGACGTAGATAACTGATTTTCTGGCTCTCCTAAACTTCCCCATCCTATGTTAATAACTATTCCTCTTTTCGTACCTCTGTTTGTTTTTTCTTAATTACATTAGCCAATATTTGACAAGTCATAAACTAAATAGTCATGTTTTTAGGAAAACGAATCAGAGAACTCAGAGAAGAGAAAGAATTGCTTCAACGACAATTGGCTGCAAGTTTGGAGATTGACACCCCAATGTATAGCAAAATTGAACGAGGAGAGCGAAAAGCAAAGAGAGAGCAAGTTCTTAAACTAGCTGACCTACTAAGTACCAATAGTGATGAATTACTCACACTATGGCTGGCAGGTCAGGTTTATGAATTGGTAAAAGATGAAGAAATTGCTGCAAAAGCAATTAAACTAGTAGAAGAGAATATTAATATCGAATAAATGGCAAAGAAAGAAGCTAAACCGAAGAGTATTGAAGAAACACTATGGCAAGCCTGTGATAAATTGAGGGGAACCGTTGAGCCATCAGAATATAAACATGTAGTATTAGGTTTAATATTCCTAAAATTTGCAAGTGATAAATTTGAAGAACGCAGAGAAGAACTGATTAAGGAAGGAAAGGATAAGTATATTGAGATGAAAGATTTCTATACGATGAAAAATGTCTTTTTCTTAAAAGAAGAATCTCGATGGACTTATATAAAAAAGCATGCCAAGCAAAATGACCTGGCACTTAAGATTGATACGGCACTTCATACAATTGAAAAAGACAATAAATCATTAAAAGGTGCTTTACCTGACAACTACTTTTCAAGATTAGCCATTGATAAAACCAAGTTGGCTTCCCTTATTGATAAAGTAAGTGAAATCAAAACACTTGAAGATAAGGAAAACGATATTGTAGGTCGCATCTATGAATACTTTCTGAAAAAGTTCGCAATTAAAGAAGGTGGCCAAGGTGAGTTTTACACACCTAAGTCTATTGTTAATTTAATTGCAGAATTAATAGAACCATACAGAGGCGTTATTTATGACCCTGCCTGTGGCTCGGGTGGTATGTTTGTGCAATCCATCAAGTTTATTGAAAGCCATAACGGAAACAAAAAAGAGGTAGCTATTTATGGTCAGGAAAATACGCCTACCACATACAAATTAGCTAAAATGAATCTGGCTATCCGTGGTATTTCCGCTAAGTTGGGAGATATACCAACGGATACCTTTTCTGATGACCAACATAAAGACATTAAAGCCGATTACATCATGGCTAATCCTCCTTTTAATCAAAAAGATTGGAGAGGTAGCACTGAATTAACCGATGATCCAAGATGGAGTGGATACGATGTACCACCAGTGAGTAATGCCAATTACGGTTGGATTTTAAACATGGTTTCCAAATTATCGGTAAACGGAGTTGCTGGCTTTATTCTAGCTAACGGTGCCTTGTCGGGTAATGGTGAAGAATATAAAATCCGTAAAAAACTGATAGAAAACAATCTTGTTGAGTCTATAATTATTATTCCTAGAAATACATTTTACAATACCGATATAAGTGTAACACTATGGATTTTAAATAAAAACAAAAATGAACGTTCTGTAGAGATTAATGGTAAAAACAAGTCTTACCGAAATCGTGAAAAAGAAGTCCTTTTTATGGATTTACGCAGATGGGGTTCTATTTACGAAAAGAAGTATGTCGAATTGACAACCACGGATATAGAAAAGGTAGCAGATAACTATCACAATTGGCAACAAATAGATTTTGAAAATTCTTATAAAAATATTCCAGAATTCTGTCATTCTGCTTCTTTTGATGAAATTAAAGCCAACAATTTTTCTCTAGTGCCAAGTAAATACATTGAGTTTGTTGACAAAGATAGCGGTATTGATTTCGACACGGAGATGAAACGAATCCAATCAGATTTTAAAGAGCTTCTTAAAGATGAAAAGAATTCCCAAGACCAATTAATCAACGCATTTAAAGTTTTAGGGTATGAGCTATAATTCTAAACATACCGAGCTATACAAGCCAATTGGCAATTACATACGATTAGCTGAGAAAAAAAATACGGATGGTTCAATAACAAATCTGCTCGGGATTAATATCACGAACAACTTCATGCCTTCTGTAGCAAATAGGAATGGTTTAGATTTGACTAAATACAAAATTGTAAAAAAAAGTCAATTTGCAACCAATGTTATGCACGTTGGTCGTGATGAGCGTTTGCCAGTGTCACTATACAAAGATTCAACACCCGCAATTGTTTCACCAGCATATAAAGTTTTTGAAATTATTGACGAAGAAGAGTTACTTCCTGAATATCTAATGATGGAATTTCAACGCCATGAATTCCACAGATTAGCATGGTATTTTTGTGATAGTAGTGTCAGAGGGGGGCTCGATTGGGATAGGTTCTGTGAAATAGAAATTCCGATACCTAATATTGATGAACAACGTAAATACGTTGCCATTTATCAAGGCTTAATGGCTAATCAAAAAACTTATAATGATTCATTGGATGATTTGCAATTGATATGTGATACATACATCGAGAATCTTATAAAAACTGAAGATCCAGAAGAACTTGGTACTTATATCCAACAATCTGACGAGCGCAATACTGATTTGAAAATAGATAATCTTCTAGGCATTAGTGTAAATAAAATTTTCATCCCGTCTCGTTCAAATAAGGCAACATTAAACCTTACTAACTACAAAGTAGTTAGGCAAAGGCAATTTGGATATGTTACAGTAACTTCAAGGAATGGAGAGAAAATATCAATTGCATTATTAAATGGAGAACCAGGGCTTTTATCAAGTACATATATAGTTTTCGAGGTAATAGATAATAAACAACTACTTCCTGAATACCTAGCACTCTGGTTTAAACGTACTGAATTTGACAGATATGTAAGATTCAATTCATGGGGTAGTGCTAGAGAAACATTTGATTGGAATGATATGTGCAAGGTGAAACTTCCAATTCCCGATATTAAAATACAGGAAGCAATAGTATCTATATATCACACATTAGAAAGCAGAAAAAAAATTAATGAGCAGTTGAAAAATTCCATCAAACCATTATGCCCGGTCTTGATGAAAGGTGTAGTTGAGAATTCGAATAAAACATTAGTCGAAAATTAACATGGGAAAATTCACGGAAGAAAAACTAGAACAAGCCTTTATAGAACTATTAGAGCAGGAAGACTATCCTCATTTTTTAGGGAATACGATAACAAGAAAAGTGGATGAGGTCTTAATTGAAGAAGACATTAAAGACTTTCTGCTTACAAAATACGAGTCAAACGGAATCACAGAAACCGAAGTTGAAATAATCATACTTCAACTAAAGTCGATGTCTTCTGGTAATTTGTATGAAACCAATTGCAATTTCATGCGAATGTTGGCTGATGGTTTTAGTTTAAAACGTGAAGATCGCTCTCAAAAAGACTTTTGGGTTTATCTAATTGACTACTCCGAACAGAACGATAATATTTACAAGTTCGTCAACCAGTTAGAAATAACAGGTACGCAAAAAAGAATTCCCGATGGAATAATCTATGTAAATGGATTTCCATTGGTGATTTTTGAATTTAAAAGTGCTATTCGTCCCGAAGCAACAATTCACGACGCTTATACGCAACTTACTGTACGATATAAGAGAGATATTCCAGAACTATTTAAGTACAATGCTTTTTGTATTATTAGCGATGGAGTAAATAATAAAGCTGGTTCATTCTTTGCACAGTATGAATTTTTCTATGCTTGGCGTAGAATTGCAGGCTTAGCAAAAGATGCCGAAGGAATCGATAGCATGTTCACATTGGTGCAGGGTATGTTGCATCAGAATAGGTTTAGGGATATTATTCAAAACTTCATTTATCTTCCTGACACTTCAAAAAAGTGTGAAAAAATTGTTTGTCGCTATCCACAATATTATGCAGCCAATAGACTTTACGATAACATCATAGAGCATCAAAAACCCAAAGGTGATGGTAAAGGAGGTACTTACTTTGGTGCAACAGGATGTGGCAAGAGTTTTACCATGCTTTTCTTATCAAGGCTTTTAATGAAAAGCGAATATTTCGAGAATCCAACAATTGTTTTAATAACGGATAGAACCGATTTAGATGACCAGCTTGCAGGTCAGTTTACCAATGCGAAAAAGTATTTTGGCGATAATAATGTCGCAAGTGTCGAAAGTAGAGCAAGTTTAAGAGAGCTACTACAAGGACGTGAAAGCGGAGGTGTTTTTCTTACTACGATACACAAGTTTACAGAAGATACAGAATTATTAACCGATAGGAATAATGTGATCTGTATTTCTGATGAAGCACATAGAAGTCAAACCAATCTTGACCAAAAAGTAAAAGTCACAGAAAAAGGTGTAAAGAAAACTTTTGGATTTGCTAAATACCTTCATGATTCATTACCAAATGCAACATTTGTAGGTTTCACAGGTACTCCTATCGACGCCACGCTCGATGTGTTTGGTAAAGTTGTTGATGCTTATACTATGACCGAATCAGTTCGCGATGAAATTACCGTTCGTATTGTTTATGAAGGTAGAGCATCAAAAGTTGTTCTTAAAAATTCTGAACTCGAAAAAATTGAACAATACTACGATCAGGTTGCTGATGATGGTGGTAGTGAATATCAAATTCAGGAAAGTAAGAAACAAACTGCCAATATGAATATAATACTTGGCGATCCTGACAGACTCAAAGAAATCGCTGTTGACTTTGTAAAACACTACGAAAAAAGAGTTACCGAGGGGGCTACAATAAAAGGTAAAGCCATGTTTGTTTGCAGCAGCAGAGAAATAGCTTATGAGTTTTATAAAAACATTATTAAGCTTCGTCCTGAATGGGGGAAAGTAAAAATTGCGGAAGAAGGTGCTGTTCTTACTGAAAAGGAGAAGAAGGAAATCAAACCAATGGAACATGTCAAAATGATCATGACCAGAGGTAAAGATGATCCAAAAAAAATGTACAAGCTTCTAGGTACAAAAGAATATCGCAAAGAGTTGGATAGGCAATTCAAAAATGAGAAATCAAACTTTAAAATTGCTATTGTGGTTGATATGTGGCTAACGGGTTTTGATGTTCCTTTCCTTGATAGTATCTATATCGATAAACCGATACAACAACACAATTTAATACAAACGATATCTCGTGTAAATCGCAAATTCCATGGCAAAAACAAAGGTTTGGTTGTCGATTATATTGGCATAAAGAAACGAATGAACCTGGCTTTAGCCAAGTACAACAAAGGTGAAGAAGAAAATTTCGAAGATATTGACCAATCACTTGTAATTGTTAGAAACCATTTGGATTTATTAGCAAAATTATTCCATAAGTTTGACAGTAAAAAATACTTTGATGGTTCGGCTTTGGAGCAACTTAGCACTTTAAATCAGGCAGCAGAATTTATTCAGTGCACAAAAGAGCTGGAAACGAAATTCATGGCATTTGTAAAACGCCTAAAAGCAGCTTACGACATTTGTGCAGGCAGCGAAAAGTTAACACAAATCGAAAGAGACTACACGCATTTCTATTTGGCTGTTCGCTCAATTGTTTTTAAGCTTACCAAAGGCGACACACCTGATACAGCTCAAATGAATGCCAAAGTTCGCGAAATGATTAAAGCTGCTTTGGAAAGTGATGGAGTACAAGAAATATTCAAATTGGGAGATGACTCTGAAACAGAGCAGGACATTTTTGATGAAGACTATCTAGCCAAGATTGATAAAATAAAGCTTCCAAATACTAAAATTAAACTACTGCAACAGTTGCTAGCAAAGGCAATTGGTGAAATTAAGAAAGTTAACAGAACTAAAGGGGTAGATTTTTCTAAGAAGATGCAATCACTTGTAGAAAGATATAACGAGCGAAAAGAAGATGATGTACTTAGAAGTGAAGTTTACGATGAAATGGCAGAGCAGTTAACAGATCTGATTTGGGAAGTACATAAAGAATTCTCCGCAGGTGATGAACTAGGTATCGATTTTGAAGAGAAAGCATTCTACGATATATTAAAAGAACTTTGTGTTAAGTATGATTTCAATTACCCGGAAGATAAATTAATCATATTGGCTAAATCGGTAAAAGATTTAGTTGATGAACAAGCTCAGTACCCAAAATGGGATGAAAAAGAAGATATAAAATCGGCAATAAAGGTTGGCTTAATCTTATTACTAGACGAACATGGCTATCCTCCTGTAGAAAGAGATGAAGTGTATGAGGAAATATTTGACCAGGCAAAGAACTATAAAAAACATAGCGTGAGTATGTTTTAGATCAAGCAGCAATAAAAAAAACAGCTAGAAACATCTTGTAGTTCGTGCTCTGCTCATGCAGAAAAACATGTCTTTAAACACCAAATAAAACATCTGTAGCTCTAGATAATCAAGACACTATCTATTTAGACAACACACAATTATCTAGTAATAAAAATATATTCTGATTGTGCTTGTCAAAAAAAAAAAAATTAATAGATTTGTGCTGAACAAGAAAGAAAAAAGGCGACATAAATGCCGCCTTTAGTCTATTGAGATTTATAAAAAAACTCAATGAGTTTACTAATTAAACCATGAAATTCTAAAATGGCTTCAGTCTCTTCTGTTCTTGGCGTTTTTTTACGCCTAAATTGTAATTTCATCTTCTCACAAGATATTAATTAATACTAGAGCACCTCTGCCGTCCAAAGCTTTGAGGTGCTTTTTTATTTAGCATTACAAAAATATCAAATCTCCTCTACCTCTCCTACAACATTCCATATTTTTCGACAATCAACTTATTAACATATTGGTTGAAAACTATTTAAAATAGAGCTAATCTGCTATTGTAACTTTAATGAAAAGTAGATTCCTTTGCAGCCAATTTTACCCCTCTGACAGCACGAGCATGAAGCTCGTGCTTAGAAGCAGAAATATTCGTTTTTCAACCCAAAATAGGACGTAGGATTCATAGGAAACAGCGGATACTACCAAACCTGACAGATCGGTTGTTGAGCGAAGTCGAAACATGACCTGTCAGCGTTTTAAATCATTCAATCAGTCTTTCCGCCAATTCACACATTATCACATCCCAAATCCTCACATCATTAAATCCTACATTTCCTACACTTCCCCCTTCCTCCAATGGGAATTATTTTAACTTAACATTGTATTTGTCTTATTTTTAGTACATTTAATACTGAGCGAAGAGCCTGTTAGCAGATTTTGATGGTAGGGAAGGATAGTTTTCAGGTGTGTGATTTGGAAATAAACCCTAATAAAATTCTATCATGACCCAAGATTTAAAATTGAATCTCCTGACTTTTAATCACCCAAGCCAGCACCAAACCTTTAACTTCTATCTTGAACCTGGCGAAGGTCGCTACCCCCTTCAAAAGCATGAGTTCCCAATCAAAATTAAAGATATATTTCCTGATCTTCCAGATGATACACAGAATATTTACACCGATTTTCAAATCGATGCACAAAGCGACACATGCTTAGAAGTAGACTTAATTTCTAGTTACCGATTTGCAAAACACTATTATGCCTATCTGCTGCATGCCTATTTTAAAACAGTAGCCAATGTCACGAACATAAACTTTGTTAATGATATTGAGTTATGGTTTCTCGATACCTCTGAAACCCATTCAAAGTACAACACCTATCTAAAATTTGTTATCCGAGTACAAATAGGCCGTATTTCTGATGATCCCGAATTAATCATCTCTTACGATGGTAGAGCTAAAGTTCTCAAGAAAAATATGTGGGATGAAGATTACAATCCCGATCAAATCAAAGGAGTGATATACAAAAACCAAGAATATCGCTACAAAGAAATGAATCCCGAGCAACGTCAGGAACTCCAGGAGATTTACCCTATTCTTAATCGAAAGCTGAAGGTAGAATTTGGTATTAAACCTCAGTACAAAAGAAACCCCAATAAAATAAAAAGCTACTACGAGAAGATTGATTGGTTTCGAAAAAATCATCTAATGACTGATGAGTTTAAAGCTTTATTACCTCTTACTTCTGATGATTTTCATTCACTCGATCAGAAACGCATATTTAAAACTTCAACAGGTAGCAACCTACTAAAATTTGCTGGTGAAAGAACGAATACGAATCCAAATATAGGTTTAAATAACCATGGCCCATACAGTGCAGCCATTAAGCCAATGGTTAAATTCATATACATATGTCATGAGGGCGATACTGAGGTAGCTAACCAATTAGGCAATTACTTGGCTGGTAAAAAGGATGATCCTAAACAAGATAAAAAATTCAAACATTTCAAGGGACTCAAAAAATACATCTCCTTATCCTTTTCTGCCAGCAAAGAAGATCATATCACATTCTCCAATAAAGAAAATCCAATTGAGGAGATACGGCAACATTTCAAGCTGAAATCCTACACAGAAGGAACACGTTACCTAGCACTTTACATCAGTCCTTATACTAAGAATTGCACTGATGAATCCAAAAAGAAAATATACTTTCAAGTCAAAGAAGAACTATTAAAACATGGTATCACTTCGCAAGTCGTTACCAAAGAGAAAATTGTAAGTGATGATTTCCATTATAGTTTACCCAATATTGCTGTAGCCATACTAGCAAAATTAGGTGGTATTCCATGGCAATTAAAAATAAATACAATTTCCAAAAATGATTTAGTCGTTGGCGTAGGAGCATTCAAATCAAAAAAGATAGGAACAAGATATATTGGTAGTGCATTTTGCTTTTCAAAAGATGGTATTTTTAAGGAATTCAGATGTTACCCGGCAAACGATACAAGAATGCTTGCAGGGTCAATCAAAAAAGCAATTGAAGCATTTAAGCTCAATAACCCAGATGCAGAACGTCTAATTATTCATTTTTATAAGAGAATGAGCAGAAAAGAACTCCAACCCATATTGAATATTTTATTTGCACTAGGCCTCGATATTCCTGTTATCATTCTGTCTATTAACAAAACCGAATCAAAAGACTATGTTGTTTTTGACCACGATTGTCCTGAATTAATACCCGATAGCGGAACAATAGTTCATATAGGATACAAGCAATACCTGCTTTGTAATAATACACGATATGGGGATCAATTACCAAAAGGGATCGAAGGCTATCCACTACCAGTTAAAGTAACAATTAGCGCCACAAACGAGGATGAGTTAAAAGAAAAAGGAATATTAAAAGGTCTCATCAATCAAGTCTATCAATTCTCTCGTGTCTATTGGAAATCCGTTTCACAACAAAATCTACCTGTCACCATCAAATATCCCGAAATGGTTGCTGAAATATACCCTCATTTCGAAAATCCTGGCAAGAACGATTTTGGAGAAAATAACCTATGGTTTTTATAAGAATCAATAGTCATTTTAAATAGAAAATTATGGCACAGGAATATGTCATAGGCATCGATAATCGAATATTAGAAAATAATGGTGCCGCTAAGAAATTATATGAAAACTACATTCATACTGATATCTATGCGGTGATCGTAGATTTCCTAAATGAACAATTTCCCAATTGGCGACAAAACGATCAATTGGGAAAATGCGCACCCAACTTAATCCTTTTTATAATTGATTTTAGCAAAGCAGTAGGATTATCACCTTTGGATAAAAACACCCTTAATGAAATACTTGAGCCTATAGATCTTCAATACGGAACCTTCTGTTCCATTAATAGTTCATGCCATGATCAGGAAATAAAACAAGAAATAAAACGGCACTTCAACAATCAGGAGATCATTAAAATACCAACAGATCAGTTTAGTGATTTTATTCAAAGTTTCTTATCGCAGTTCAATAATTTTATCTACTGGTCATATTAAGCTTGATAAGCACTTAATCGCCTTATGAGATACTATTTATATTCTTGAATTCATGCACACTAATACTTCCACCTATATTAATCTTATAAATATATGAGTCGGGTCTCTTACAGTTTGAATGATATACGAATTTAGTTTCTAAACATACGCTAATACCTCTAGAAACAGCATTTTTAATGGAAGTCTCCATTGATCTCCATTCCGAACTATGGTTTACACAATAGGCTTGGGGAAAAATATTAATACTTTCTGGTAGGCCTCCAGCAGAATCTGCCAGGATGTGTCCACCCTCATCATTAATATGTTTTGGTGTATGAGGCTTTGTATCCTCATCTTTGCACATTAACGCCTTAGTTTGTTCACTGTTTAAGCGTTGTCGGTAAATAGCTTTAACCCAATGTTTGGTTTTTATAATGCGTCCTTGTTTATCTGTAATAAACCAATGCTCGTTTTCGGCATCTGTTATTTTGTAGGTGCAATTGGATATTAAAGCAGTATGACTTAATAAGGGGTTTCGTCTGCCTCTTGATTCTAGCGCTAAACGTCTGTCAATTTCTATAACGCGATTAACGTCATCAATACGACCGAAGACTGTTTTGCCTTTATGGATAATATTATCGCCCGATATTGTTATATCAGGCGATAAGTTCCATGTTTTTGTACGGCCAGAAGTGAATTTCCCTTCGGCCTGCTTATATAATTCAATAGGTATTGACATCTACTCCTTGGATTCGTTTCAATTTATTAATTCAATAAAATCTACATATTCAGCATCCAACTTTGCTATTTGGTCAGAAAATGCAGAGCTTCTCTCATTCGCTTTAATGATTTCAATTTTCTGATTTTCAAAGTCTAATATTTTTGAATTTACATTTTCTTTAACAAACTCATTAAACTTATTTCGAATTTCTGAAACTATTTCACTTGAAATCTCAGAAAAGCTACTATTCATTTGATTTTTAGAAGCAACAACCTTTTTCAACTCTCTTTCTTCCTTAACTGCTCCATGAACTTCCATACCAACGCTTATAACAGATAAAACAGGACCAGCAAATTTTGCGATATTACCTGCTTTCTGCGCAATCTTAACAGCTTGCCAAGGCTTAAACTTATAACCAATTGTATTACCAATTGATTTTACTACGTTATGAGCCTGAGAACCACTAGCATCTTTCGCTTTTGCAAGGAAACCACTTACCTTTGAAACCCCTGTGTATTCGGTCATTTTACCAGCTAAACCTTGAGCTTGTTTAATCAAGCCTAACTTTTTATTTAGTGAGGAACTATCATAACCACTATGTATTTTATGATGTTCATTATTTTGCCCCTCTAAGCTCTCAACATATAACTTAACATCGGTATCAACACTTATATCATCTATTTCTTGTGAAAGTTCATTATTTCGTTCCGAAATAACTCTTTCTATCTTCATCAAAGTTTCATTTGATCCACTTTCAATTAGTTTATTAAAATCCGCCTCCTCTTTATCAAATTCTTCTTGATTCATTTCATCAATACAAGATGAGATAGAATAACCTTTGGTTAATATCTGATCTTTTAGCTTATCTAATATAAAATCAACATCCCTTTCCAAGTCAATTTTATGCTTTCTTAATCTGCTTTCGTATTTTTTGAGAAGTAAAGAAAAGCTTGGATCACTTTCTTCAAATGCAATATTACTTATTCCACTTCTTAATAAGCGAATAGGAGTATCATATGTCTTTTTAATTAATCCTTTGGTGTTTACAAATTTATCCAACTCACTAATGAAGTCATCAAAATTACTCATCTCAATAAAATCTTCTTCTTCTTCCTCTAATCCTTCAATGTAATCGGCAGCATCCAAGAAGATAACTTCAAAATCAAATTGATACCCCCTTTCATTAAAGATTATATCAATGGAATCAGAGTAGTTTTTTTTCAATTCATCGAAATCACCATTCTCCATTGACATTTTGTTAATAGCTACAATCATTTTGTCCTTAAGCTGTTGATTATAGGCAAGGTCAATGAAGTTTTCGAAAATTAAATCATCAAATAACTGACTTGTTAAAACATATACAATTAAATCCGCTTCTTTTAATGCATTTATAGTTTTTTCATCATGTTGTTCAATTTTACCTGCAAGGATTCCAGGAGTATCAATTATTTTAATGTTTTTCCAATCGTATTCCGTAGTAAAATCGGTCGCAACATTAGAATCTATTACAATATCTCTATTGTTTGTTAACGCAGAAATAATCGTAGATTTCCCTGCATTATATTGGCCAACAAAAGCAACTTTTAATTTTTTTTGTTGGCTTTGGTTTAAAAGCTCTGTTTTTAAGGATTCGATTAACTCACTATAATTATTCTCTTTTAATACACTATAAGTATGATTTATAATATTTTCTAACTTGTCTTGTAATACTTTATAATTAAATTCTATGTTTTTCATCGTTCTTACTCCTGTTATTCGTATGTGTTAATGCTAATCTCAGATTGCATTAAATCGTTGATTTTATGCAATTCATCTCTTTTGAATCTGATTTTAGTATTTATATCAATTGTACTCTGCTCAAAGTTTCTATCTATTTCCAAAATGCGAGTTTCATCAGTGACTAACTCAACTATATCATGCTTAAAGGGCAGCTTTTTAATTTGTTGAAAAAGCCTCATAACTATTGCTTTATTTAGCTGTGCTGCACTACTACGAAGGCTACTACATTCGATATCAAGAATATTACAAATGCTGGAAGAGCCTTCGATTAAGAAAGTGTAACTATTATTAATTGAAGATAAATAACCTTTGACTAAATCATTTAGGGAGTTTGCTACTTCATTTTTAAAAATTTGTTCTTGTTCTGATATTTGAGCCAAAATACTTTCTTCTATTTTCTTTTGAGCTTTTTCAATTTTCTTTTGTTTAGAGGTGAATATTCCTTGGATAAGTCCAGCTGCGACACCAATTCCTATAATTGTCCAGCCAATAGGGTTAGATACAAGCCCAAATGTTAATAAAGCTGTCCCAATTGCACCTACAACAGGTCCTCCAATAGCAAACGTTTTTTGTGTATTAAAAGTGGAAGAGGATTCTATCCTAAAGTTCAAATTGCTAATATGTAATGAAAAGTTTTCTGCAAGCTCTTTTATTTCATCTTTTATTTCGTCATTAATTTTTTCAAATTCCCTTTTTAAAGAATTATCTAATCCCGTTATAAAATTCCTTTGCCCAATATCTTTTTCCCATTGTTTTCCGAGCTCCTTCTCGTTTAAAGTGTAATTATTTATAGCAAAGTCCTTAGCGAAAATTGTCATTTCATTTAAGGTTTTATCGATTAGGCCATATAGCCTCTTTTTATATTCAGGTTTTTCTTTAGTGAGGAAGTTTTTAAAACTGGCTAAATCAGCTTTAAGTCTTTTTGTTATACCCTCAATTATACTTAATTGACTTAACAACCCGTTATTAATGGTATAGAGTTCATAATTACACCCATCAATTATATTTTGAGATTTTCGCAAGTGACCATTATCAAAAACAGCTTCTTTCACCCCTTTTAAAAAAGAATCAATATTTGAAGAGTCAAATAATACTTTTTTATGCTCTACATATTCGTCTTTAAAAGACATCTTAGCTGCTAAAAGCATTACTGGATATACACGGTAATAACAATTACCATAGTACTTGTTTAGATACTCATTGATTCTGTCAATATGCCCTTGAATGTTTTTATGATCCTTTCTTTCAATCCATTTTTTTGGGTTTTTTAAAAATAAATTAAGTCGTTTAGGTTTCTCAATATCCTCTTTTACATTAAGTAAGATAATGATTGGCTTATTCCTGGCCTTTAGTTTTGCTAAAAATTTAAACTCTGTATCTTGTATAGCATCATTTGTAACGACATAACATATCAAATCAACTTCATCAATAATACTTTCAGCAATTTTAGTATCTATTTCACCACCTGGTGCTCCAATCCCCGGAGTGTCAATTATTCTTAGATTTTCCCATGTGTAAGTTCTGTTAGAGCGTGTAGTCCTAAGCTTTCCAATACCAATGTCATCATCTTCGTCATTTGTAATTATGGAATGTAGAGTGCTCTTACCTGCTTTTGTTCTCCCTAAAAATGCAACTGAAAAGTAATCAATCGACCTGCGCTTCTTATTAAGAATTTCTAAATTTTCTTCTAGTTGTTTTTGCGCTCCCTCTTTGATTGAAGTTTGAATATTATTTAGAAAGTTCTTCAGTTCAATATCCTGTTTCTTTGCTTTATAAATTTTCTCCGACTGTTCTTCAAGTTCCTGTATTAATTGAATTAACCTTCCAGTAGAGGTATTAATTCTTTTTTGTGAAAAATCAAGATCAGAACTTGCCATTTTGGCAATATCCTTAATCTTCTCATCAAAATCAGGTCCTCCAAGCAAAAAATCTTTGTGCTTTTGAACGAACTTTTTATTACCATTTAAAGTAATGCTAGAAAGAAAACCGTAATACTTTTTTGAGAAAGTATCTTTCCAATTAGATTCCTTAAATGAATATTTATCAATCTCTGTGCTAACTTTTTCTTCAATCAGGCTAAACACATTATCACTTATTGAAACGGACTTTCGAATTAAATTTAAGATTTCTTTTTCCTTATCGTGATAATAACCATCTGAATAAATAATTCTTAAGAAGAAAGTAAAAGCTTCTACTTTTTCTTTCTCAGAGAATTCTTGCAAATCATTTAGTAATTCCTCTAAAGGATGTGTTGTAGTATCTCCGTTTAAAATAGGGATAATGTCATTTTCTATTCCATTAAGCTCATTTGAGAAATCATATAAGATTTTTAATTCTTCATTATCAACTGTATTGTCAGCTTTGATAATATGCGAGGCAACTAAGGCAACAACTTTGCTTTGATTTAAATTCATTTAAAATAGTGAGTTAATTATGAAAGATGGAATATCTACACTCATTCTTTTTGCCACACCATTTGTGGTGATATTTTGCTTGTCTGTTATTTTTTTATTGGCATTATAATAATCTTATCCACTAGTGTTTAATTGTAATCCGCTTCCATCATTAATAAATAATTTCAAACAATATTAACAATAAAAAAATCATTTTTACGCCTGTCAAATGTGCCAACTTCAAAAGCCCTATTAATAAATCTATTTTCAAAGCACATGAAACATTCAAGGAGATGAAAATGTTTTTTATTATTACCTTATTAATTAATCATATTGGTTAAGAGTTCTATTAAGTGACGTTTTCACCTCTTCAACCAAACTCAATGGCTTTATAACCTTAACTCTAGAGGAAAAACTCAACAACTCCATTATAAAATCATGAGTAATATGTAGTTTCAGTTGAATCACAACACCACTATCATCATCTTCTAGAATTACCTGTGAATGATGCAAAGGCATAGACTTAATGTACTTCCCTTGATGAGACGTAAACTTTAAGACGACTTCTTCTGGATCTGCAGTACTGTTCGGACCTACTATGCCAAATGAATGCTTGTAATAATTATTAATTTCTTTCGGTTTAGGATTAAAAAAGGGTGCTTTTAAAATGTCAAGTTCGGAAAACCTGTCGAGTGCAAAACTTTTAATCTTTTTATCCTTACAATCAACACAGATAAGATACCACCTGCCTTTATATTCTTTCAAGTTATAAGGTTCAACAAGTCTTTGAGATGATCTTTTATCTGTGAATGATTGGTAACTGAAATGAATCTGAACTTTGTTCTTGATAGCATGCATAAGTCCAAATAAGTTTTCAGTCCCCAATGAACTTCTTTTTTCAAAATGGATGTGTTCTGCTAATCGCTCGCTTAAACTTAATGCATTAAAAATATCATATGCCTCTAAAATGCGTTCATTGATAAGTTCACCTTCTTCTTGGTTTATATAATAAACCTGATTTGTTCTATCATATGTGATATCTATCCCATAAAGACTACGTATATCATTCAAATCGCGCTGAAAGGTACGCTTGGATATATTAAAATTATAGGATTGGATCTCCGATTCAACCTTTAAACTAGCTTCGATTTCATCAAAGGAAGCTGAGCGCTTCCTTAATTTACTGATGATGATATTATACCTTGCTATAGATTCTCTTTTTGACATGTTCCTATCTTTTAATATCCTGAAAAATATACCAACTTCTTATTCTGAAAACCAAATTCATGTTTAGGATCTGCATAATAATTAATACCATTTCGGATTCTTTTTGAAACTAGACCTCCGGTTATTGCTTTGACCAAATCAAATGACATGCCTGTATAGAAACCTTCTTTTTCAAAACGGGTATAGGCAGAGCTATATTTTTGCAACAACATCTTTTTTCTTTCTGCTAAACTTTTCTGGTTTTGAGTTTGCCTTCTTTTATATGTTTCTATTTCACTTTTACGATCAGAGACTCTTTGTTTTGCCCATTTAATTCTTTGTTCGAAAAATTCTTGGGAATACAAGCCTTCATACCCTTCATCTGAAGTGAGAATATCTATTTTTCCGACATAATGATCTTTACCAGCTTTTTGCATAAAAGCATCAACCTTGTCGTTAAAAAAATCAACTTTATTTCTTAAAGCTTTGTAAATATCCAATTGAGGTATTGTACACTCAATCTTTTTAACTTCTGCCAAGTCACAATTATAGACCTTTCCAATACCCGCAAATATACTGTTAATAGAATCAATTTGGTCGAAAAGACTTGTTCGTTCTTTTTTTAATTCAATTTTCAAGGAGAGAAGGCTTTCTTTTGCACCAGCTATTGATTTTCTTTTTGCTGCTGCATAAATTTTTCGTTCTTGAGGTGTTTCTCCCATCTCTTGTTGATAGGCTCTAAATTCAGTCATAGATTCATACTTCAGTTGATCTGCAGAAATACTAGCTGATTGCAATGACGTGTCATAGAATTCAATAATGAGATTTCTTCCTGTGTAGTAGATAGCAAGGGTTATAGTGTTTTCTATACAGTAAATACCAGAGTAACGATCAATCTCACCAAATACCCATTTCCCTTTTGGATATAACTTTTTTGCAATAAGTTCATATTGCTTATTTTCTGGACCAACTTTTCTATCAGAACTGATGCAATCTGATATCATCCAGCATTCTCCTTGATTGTTAGTTAATAAAGTTAATTCATCTTTGCCTTCATGTATTTTCACATTCCGGTCAGAAACAAACTCTCCAAGTTTAATTTGATAATAGATACCATCTTTAAAATTGAGATTGTAGTTGCGTGGCTGGACCGTATAATCAGGAATATCTTGCTTCTCTGTGTTAGCCTTCTTTTTGAAACTATTCATATTTGGCAATTTCACCATCTGTGCTCTTAATGCGAAGCTTAATAGTAGAACGCCGCATGCTAATAATACTTTTTTCATCGTTTTTGTTTTTTAATTATACTGCAAGATGAAACGGCAGCGCGACAAAACATGTCGTTGTAAAAAAAACATGATTTTATTTTCTCCACGTGGTGGTATAAATAACACACTATTTATTGGTTAGTGAATGTGTTTTTAAGATGGGAAATAATCTGTGGTTAGTTGTCGTAGCTACCTCCATTTTTCTACTATTGTGTTTTTAAAAATTCACTTCAATTCTTCAACTTTCACCTCGTGACTTTATCAAGCTTGATAAAGGAAAAGCGGTGTTCGTCTTCCTCATTCGGCAAGTCCAATGCCAGCCCAATTGGCACATTTTTATTTTCTTCAATATTGATAAGGTATAAAAAAGAGCCAGTTGCCCTGAAGGGTTCGCTGTCGCTCAGACCGTCATAGTTCTTGCTGCTCAATCGTCATTCTCACGGCAGCTACTATGTATTTTTAGCCACTTCGTTCGTTCCTCTCTTCAGTAAATAAAAACCCATCCGCTGCCAATAATTAGGCTCGCCTGCTAGTCGCTTCGCCCTGCGGTTTTGTCACCCTTTTTGACCTGCCCACAAAAGCCAATCACACAATCAAAAACATCGCCAAAACCTTGCTGCAAGCAGTAGCTGCAAATCGGTATGTTCGTTCCTCACATCCCTTTACTTTGCACCAGCCTTGCTCCACTCGCAGGCGGCTCGCACCACAGTGGACTGCAACCCGTTCGTACCTCTCTCATTGCATCCACTCCCAACCGCTAGCTCAAGGCTGTTTTTCCATTCCCGACTATACATAGAATAACTATCGCCTCTATTACATTTACTCTTTTATCATCCTTGTGGTTCGTTGACAAAAAAAGAAGGTTCTAATAACTCTCTTGGTATACCATTCCTTTGAAGCTCAATTGTCGCTTATACAAATTTAAATAACAGACCCTTGCGCACTCAAAAGACTACGGCATAAAATCTCAATTTCGCATTTAAGGGACAGATGGTTTATCAATTTATTCCGTTTCCTTTTGCTTGCTAAGCCCTGTTTTCTTTTGGGTATTTAAGCGAGCAATTAAGCCCTCTCTTACAATTCAACTTTGCCAATTGACAATCAGACATAGTATCCTGATGCAAAAGAATGCAGGTCTATCACTCAAAACCTATTTGCTCGATGTTTGATATACATGCCATGACAGTTCAAGGACAAAACCGTATTAAATCCGTGTCAAGTCCAAGGACAATTATTTTATAACTTATACATATTAATAATGGGGAAAATTTCTCAAGGTGTATTAGGTGGTTTCTCCGGCAAGGTCGGGAACATCGTAGGTGGAACATGGAAAGGTATTGATTACATGCGTATCAAACCCTCCAACGTGTCAAATCCTCGTACTCAAGGTCAGGTTGACCAGCGTACAAAATTCTCTAAAGTGTTGAACTTCCTTCAACCAATGACTGAGTTTTTAAGAGTCGGTTACAAGTTGTATGCAAATAAGATGACGCAATTTAATAGTGCGATGTCCTATCAATTGCAAAATACAATTACTGGTGCTTATCCTGACTTCTCTATCGACTATACCAAAGTGTTAGTCAGCAAAGGTGCTTTATTAAGAGCAGAAGGTGGAGTAGGAGTGTCTACTGAAGCTGGTGTTGTTCAATTATCATGGACTGATAATTCTGCATCAGGTGGAGCGAAAGCCACTGACAAGGCTTTAATCATGCTTTACAATGCTGATAAAAAAGTTGCTGTTTATGACACTGCTGGTGCAGTAAGAACTGCAGGAACTCAAAGTCTTTCTGTCCCTGTTGATTTTTCAGGAGATGAGATTCAAGCTTATCTTGGTTTTATCTCAGAAGATGGAACAGAAGTTGCTAATTCAGTTTATGTAGGTGCTATCACAGTAGCTTAAAGTCACACATTCTGAAATTAAACCGCTGCATTCGTGTAGCGGTTTTTTATGCTTTAGTCTATTATATAGTGACTTTTACTGTCACATAATTACCGATTTTGTATGTATGTGGTATGTATAAGAAAAAACAAAGCAGCTACGACAATGTCGTAACTGCTTGATATTGGGGGTGGGCCCACATGGGCTTGAACCATGGACCCCCTGATTATGAGTCAGGTGCTCTAACCAGCTGAGCTATAGGCCCTCGAAAAACTTATAAAATAAAAGCAATGTTTTATCTTTGTTTTCGGTGTGCAATATTACATATT
>Ga0070729_10002093_pt1 | contig 27013 bp, 20 predicted proteins | sample tdDd472_FD_66725 | JGI IMG/M metagenome (GOLD analysis project Ga0070729, IMG submission 66725) | Marine sediment microbial communities from the Atlantic coast under amendment with organic carbon and nitrate - tdDd47.2 | ecosystem: Environmental > Aquatic > Marine > Coastal > Sediment | place... | reverse complement strand
TACGCCGTGCGGCCGACGACGGACCCGAGCCCCGACGACAGCCGCGCCCTCGTGCTCTCGCTGCACGGCGCCGCCGTCGAGGCGCAGGGCCAGGCCGGCGCGTACTCGACCCACGACGACGTGACGATCGTCGCGCCGACGAACCGCCGCCCGTTCGGCTTCGACTGGGAGGCCTGGGGCCGCCTCGACGCCCTCGAAGCCCTCGAGCACGCCTCGGCTCGCATCGCCCACGACCCGACGCGGGTCCACGTGACCGGCCACTCGATGGGCGGGCACGGCACCTGGCAGATGAGCACGCTCTTCCCCGGGCGGTTCGCCAGCGCCGGGCCGAGTGCAGGCTGGGCGTCGTTCTACACGTACACCGGCGAGGCGCGGCCGCAGGGGCCGTTCGCCCGCTCGCAGGCGTCGAGCGACACGAACGCGTACCTGACGAACCTCGCCCGTCGCTCGGTGTTCATCGTGCACGGCGACGCCGACGACAACGTGCCGGTGCGCGAGGCGCGCGACCTCTTCGCGGCGGTGTCCGAGATCACCGACGACATCGGGTACCACGAGCAGCCCGGCGCGGGTCACTGGTGGAACGGCGACGCCGCCCCGGGCACGGACTGCCTCGAGTGGCCGGACCTGTGGGACCGGATCCTCGACCGCCGGCTCGACACGACCGAGCTCGACTTCGACTTCGTCACCCCCGGGCCCTTCGTCTCGCCGTCGCACCAGTGGGCGACGATCCACGCGGTCGACACCCCCCTCGACGACGCGCGCCTCACGGCGGCGTCCGACGGCACGGCGGTCGCCCTGACCACCGACAACGTGCGCACCCTCGCCATCGACACCGCCGCGCTGCAGAGCGCCGGGGTGACCGCGCTCACCGTCGACGACGAGGCGGTCGAGCTCACCGGCGGCGAGGTCGTGATCGGCCCGACCGACGGCAAGCAGCCCGGCCAGCAGGGGCCGTTCAACGAGGTCTACGCGTCGCCGTGGTGCTGGGTCTACGAGGACGCCGGCCCGCCGGTGTACCGCGACCTCGCCGGGTGGCTGGCGTCGAACTGGGCGGTGATCGGCAACGGCTACGGCTGCGCGCTCGCGCTCGAGCAGGTGACGCCCTGGATCGAAGCGAACTATGCCCTCGTGTACCTCGGCGTGCCGCCGCAGCTCATCGAGTTCGACGTCGCCAACCCGTTCGAGCTGGCCGGGTCGTCGATCCGCGTCGAGGACCGGGCGTACGACGACGCGGCGGTGGCCTACGCGCTGCCGCAGGGCGGGCGGCTCGCCGCGAACATCGTCGCGACCGACGGCAACGAGCACCTGCTCTTTCGCATCATGCCGTTCACGTCCCGGTTCGCGCTGCCCGACTTCCTCGTCTGGTCCGACGCGGGCGGGGCGGCCGGTGGCTTCTTTGACGCGACGTGGGCCCTCGACCCGTCGCTCGGGTTCGGGCTCTGACCGAGGGCCGAAGGGGGCGGCATCCGGTTGCAGCCGACCAGACGCGCCGCTTGCCCCCCGGGGCCGATGGTCACCCGTTGTCGAGCAGCGCCGTAAGGTCGGCGCTGTCGATCTGCTGATGGCCCGCGGTGACGGGGACGTCGTCCTCGTCGGCGAACGACGACGCCCCGGGCCCGATCACCGGGACGACGTGCTGAACGAAGAGCTCGACCAGCGCGTCGTCGAGCCGTCCTGCGGACGCGTCGGCGCGCAGGGTTGCGATCGCGCGCGTCACCGGCACAGCGTCCCGATAGGGGCGGTCCGACGCGGTCATCGCGTCGTACATGTCGGCGATCATCAGGATGCGGTCACGCACGTCGAGGGCGTCCTCGTCCAGCCCGTGGGGGTACCCCGAGCCGTCGAGCCGCTCGTGATGCGACGCGGCGATCCGCGGCACGTCGCGCAGCGCCGGGCCCCACTCGATCCGCTCCAGGAAGCTGGCGGTGTGCTCGACGTGCGAGCGCATCTCCTCCCACTCGGACGGGGTCAGCGTCCCGCGGGTCACGCGCAGGGCCTCGGCGTCGGCGGGGGTCAGCAGGGGCAGGGGATGGCGCGGATCCGCGACAAACGCGTCGAGCGCCGCCACGTCCGCTGCATCGAGTCGCCCGGCCCGATCCATCCGGGCGATCAGCGCGAGACCGACGTCGATCGTCGCGTCCCACGCGGCGATGTCGGCGCGCACCGAGGCGGGTGTGTCGCCCGACGTCGTCGACGTGCACAGGGCCTCCCAGCGCTCGGCGCGGTACATCGCCCGAGACCGCTCCGCCCGCTCGGCGAGCACGTCGGCGCGGTGGGCGTAGAGCCGGCGGGGCTTGGTCAGCACCGGCTCGCGCACCGCGATCTTGCCGAAGTCGTGCAGCAGCGCGGCGTACCGAAACGCGCGACGCTCTTCGGACGTGAACGAGGCGTCCGCCCATGGACCCGAGGTCGTGCGGTCGACGACGTCGAGCAGCTCGACCGCGTACCGGGCGACCCGGTGGCTGTGCCCGGCCGTCGCCGGGTCCCGCTGCTCGATCGCGAGGGTGCTCGCCTCGACGAACGACTCGAAGAGCTGCCGCAGGTTGGCGGCACGCCCGATCCGGTCCACGGCGCCGGCGATGCTGTGGGCCAGCACCGCGAGCAGCTCCACGTCGCTCGTGTCGAGCCGGGCCGTGGGCTGCATCGCGTCGACCTGCAGCGCGCCGAGGGTGGTGTCGTCGACGATCAGAGGGACGCAGACCGAGGCGGTCGGCTCGCCGGTGCGCGCGTCGTCGTCGGCGACGACGAGCATCGACTGCCGCGAGGTGACCGCCCGCAGGACGAGGGGCAGCGACGGATCGCCGGTGACCGGGGGCGCGTCCTGCGTCCCCGCGGCGCTGCGGGTCCGCCGCTCGACCCGCTCGTCGTCGAGACCGGCGAGCTCGGGGTCCATCCACACCGCCGTCACCCGATCGACGACGTCCATCGCATCGAAGATGGCCCGCGCAGCGAGGTCGACGACGCGCGATCGGCAGCTGGCGCTGGCGAGCTCCTCGCCGAGCGCGAACACGACGGCGAGGCGGTCGTCCGACTCCGTAATGAGGCGTTCGAGAGACTCCACCGACTGGTAATCCGACGAGACGATCGACGTCAGCAGCGGTGGCGGGCTGATGTCCGTGGACCGCTCGAAGCGCCACCACGCGTCGACCACGTGGGCCCGCATCCGGGTGCGTCCGAGGATGATCACGTCGCCGTCCTTCAGGTCGATCGGGCCGTGGACCGGTCGCACCGTTCCGCCGCGCTCGATCGACGAGCCGTGCCGGGAGCCGAGGTCGGTGTAGGTCGCCGCGCCGGTCGAAATCTCGACCTGTCCGTGGCGCCCCGACGCCCACGGATCGTGGATCACCATCGTGTTGTCCGGACGGCGGCCGATCGTCGACACACCGGGCATCAACTCGAAACGGGTGGCGGCGTTCGGACCGCTCTCGACCTCCAGCACGAGGAGGTGCTGGACGGGCGTCACATCATGCATTCGATCCCCTTGCGTGGCCTGCGACTCGTCCGAGTGTGGCGCCTGATCGCGACCCTTGCAAGGTGCGATCGGTCAGTGGTCGTCGACATTCTCGGCACCGGGAGGGCGGTGCGTCAGCACCACCGAGTTGATGCAGTACCGCTCGCCGGTTGCTGTCGGCCCGTCCTGAAACACATGGCCAAGGTGTGAATCACACACGCCACACCGCACCTCGACCCGGCGCATGCCGTGTGTCGTGTCGACGTGGCGTTCGATGCCCGCGTCGTCCGCTTCGGCATCGAAGGCCGGCCACCCGCACATCGAGACGAACTTCGCGTCGCTGGTGAAGAGCTTCGTGCCGCACCCGATGCAGTGGTACGTGCCGGCGGGGCTCTTGTCCCAGAACGCGCCGGTGAAGGGGCGCTCCGTCCCAGCGTGGCGGGCGACGTGGTACGCGTCTTCGGGCAGGCGCTCGCGCCACTCGGCGTCGGTGCGCTCGATCTTCGGCTTCGTCATCGGTCGGCTCCTGGACTGCGGGTGTGCTCTGGGATGCCGTGGACCGGCGGATGGTTCGACGACGCAGGCGTCCGGCACTGTGGATCGGGCGCCGCACATTTCGTACCGCAGGTCTGGCGCGCGCGCGCGAAATCCGTCACCCTCGCCGCTGCCCTTCAGGCCCTCCACATCTGCGGGAATCGAACGATGATGCACCGTCTCACGCGTCACGCCGTGGCGCTCACCGGCATGGCCGCGCTCGCTGCGCTCGCGATGTCGCCGTCCGAAGCGTTCGCATTCGGGTCCTATCCGGCGACGATCCCCACGCCGTTCTCGTGCTCGACGTGCCACTTCGCCGCTGGCGGCGGTGGACCTCGAAACAACTTCGGCGTCGACTACGCGCGTCTCGGCCGTTCGTGGAACGCCGCCCTCGCCGCCGAGGATTCCGACGGCGACGGCATCACCAACGGCGAAGAGCTCGGCGACCCGACCGGCATGGGCTGGTCGCGGGGCATGTCGCTGCCCGACGTTGACGCGACGCGGCCCGGCGATGCGACGGATCCGCCGCCGGCCGCCGAGTGCGGCGACGGGGTCGTCGAGGGCGACGAGACCTGCGACGACGGCGACGAGACGTCCGGCGACGGCTGCTCGTCGATCTGCCGCGAAGAGCCCGGCTGGGAGTGCTTCGAGACCGGCCCGGGCGGTCGCTCCGAATGCGACACGATCTGCGGCGACGGCATGCGTCTCGGCACCGAGATGTGCGACGACATGAACCTGCGCAACGGCGACGGCTGCTCGAACCGCTGCCTGGTCGAGGACGGCTGGGACTGCGCGTTCGACGATGGGCTGGGTCGAGACACCTGCGACACCACCTGCGGCGACCTCATCCTCGCTGGCGCGGAAGAGTGCGAAGAAGACAACCGCGACGACGGCGACGGGTGCTCGTCCACGTGCATGATCGAAGAGGGCTGGGACTGCACCCTCGAAGACGACGGCGAGGTCATCGAGTGCGAGACCGTCTGCGGTGACGGGCTCGTGATCGGTGCCGAGGTCTGTGACGACGGCAACACCGACGACGACGACGGCTGCGACGGCACCTGCATCCCCGAGGACGGCTGGGACTGCACCTTCGACGCCGACCTCGAGCGCGACGTCTGCGTGTCGGAGTGCGGCGACGGCATCCCCGTCGGCGACGAGTCCTGCGACGACGGCAATGTGGATGACGACGACGGCTGCTCGTCGATCTGCGAGACCGAGTCCGGCTGGGACTGCTCGCGGCTCGAGGACGACGGCACCAGCGAGTGCGTCACCGACTGCGGGGACGGGCTCGTGGCCGGTGACGAGGCCTGCGACGACGCGAACGAGGACGACGACGACGGCTGCCTGTCGACCTGCGTGATCGACGAAGCGTACACGTGCTCCGGCGAGCCGAGCGTCTGCTCGCTGCTCGACGCGTGCGGTGACGGCGTGCTCGACGACGGCGAAGGGTGCGACGACGGCGGCAACGAGGACGGCGACGGCTGCTCGGCGCGGTGCACGGTCGAAGAAGGCTACGTCTGCGGTGACACGCCGGACAGCTGCGCGCCCGACGCCGACGAGGACGGCGTGGCCGACGCCGACGACGTCTGCCCCGAGGTTGCGGACGACCAGACGGACAGCGACGAGGACGGGTTCGGCGACGCGTGCGACGCGTGCCCCGAGCTGTCGGACGACCAGACGGACAGCGACGAGGACGGGGTCGGTGATGCGTGCGACGTGTGCCCCGAGCTGTCAGACGACCAGACGGACAGCGACGAGGACGGGTTCGGCGACGCGTGCGACGTGTGCCCCGAGCTGTCGGACGACCAGACCGACACCGACGGCAATGGCATCGGCGACGCGTGCGAGCCGTCCGACGACGTCGGCGCGGACGTGGGCCCCGACGCCGGTGGTGACGCGGGCATGGACGCCGGCGCGGACACCGGCGCCGATGCGGGTGACGACACCGGCGCGGATACGGGCGCGGATACCGGCGCGGACACCGGCGCCGACACCGGTGCGGACACGGCGCCCGACGCCATGCCGGACACCGGTGGCGACGCCGGCGTGACCGACACCGGCGCGGGCGGCGACAGCGGCGTGACCGCAGACACCGGCACGTCGGATGGCGGCGGCGGCGGCGGCGGCTGTGCAGCGGCGGGCGGTCACGCCCCGGGCTCGGCCCCGTTCGGAGCGCTGGCGCTGCTTGCCGGGCTCGTCGCGACGCGGCGTCGCTTTACAACCCGGTCGCAGGTCGCGTAGACCGTTTGGCAACCGAGCCCTTCAGCGCCCACCCACGACGGAGACGTTCATGAAGTCCCTGCGACTGCCCATTCTGCTTGCCCTGTGCGCGTTCGCGTTCGCGTGCGCGAAGACCGAGCCGGTCGACGAGACCCACCAGGGGACCCTCGAAGACGGGGACTCGGTGATCGAGCACGACGACGGCTCGTTCTACGACCACTACACCTTCCGCGCGAAGGAAGGCTGGCAGATCAACATCACGATGTCGTCGGACGACTTCGACACGTACCTGTGGCTCGTGCAGGCCAGCACCGACACGTTCTCGGAGGACGCGGTCCTCATCCAGAACGATGACGCGGACGGCACGAACTCGGCGATCTCGCTGGCGGCGCCGGTCACCGGCCCGTACACGGTCATCGCCAACTCGTTCGCCGCCGGTGAGACCGGCGCGTACACCCTGCGCATCGTCGCCAACGAAGCCGGCGCTGCGCCGGCCGCCGAGGCCGAAGAAGAGGGCGAAGGCGAAGAAGAAGCCGCCGAAGCCGAGGGCGAGGGCGAGGGCGAGGGCGAAGACAACGAGTGATCGTGTCGCCTGACCCGCAGACGCGCCGGCCCTCTCGGGGGACCGGCGCGTCGCCGTTTTTGCCGGGGCGGTCGGGTGGGTCCGGCGAGCTGCGGCCCGGCTGAGCGCGCCCGACATCGGCGTGTCGAATGGCCGCTGGCGGCTGCGGCGCGAATCGGGCACAGTACGCCGGGTGAGCCGCCACGCATCCCAGCCCCTGCTCGTCGTGTTCGCCGCCGCCTTCGTGGTGGCGGCCGGCTGTTCGAGCGACTCCTCGGCACCGTCCACCGCGCCGACGACCGACATCGGCGCGGACGCTGCGACCGAAGACACGCGCTTCGAGCCGCGGGACACCGGGGGCACCGCGGACGCCGCGACGGATGCGACCGAAGAGGGCGCGTTCGGCTGGCCGTGTGAGACCGGCGCCGACTGCCTGTCCGGGTACTGCATCCAGCCGTCCGCCGGTGCGGATTCGATCTGCACCGAGACCTGCTTCGAGACCTGCGACGCCGAGGGCTACGCGTGCCTGCCGGTCGAGAACCTCGACGGCGACGGCGTGTTGCTCTGCCTGCCGACGGGCACGTCTGCGTGCAGCCCCTGCGCATCCGACTTCGACTGCGGCAACCTCGCGGCCTCGTGTACGGCGATGCTCGACGGGCGATTCTGTGCGCTGCCCTGCGCCGCGGACGGCACCTGCCCGAGCGGGTACGTGTGCGAGACGGAGCGCGAAGACGACGAGACCGTCGCCCTCTGTATCCCCGAGCTCGGCGTCTGCGCGTCCTGCTGGGACCGCGACGCCGACAACCACGGCATCGGGCTCGACTGCCTCGGCGACGACTGCAACGACCGGGTCGCCACGATCTACGAGGGCGCCGCCGAGCTGTGCAACGGCGTCGACGACGACTGCGACGACGCGGTGGACGAGGGGTTCCGGTTCGACCGCGATCCCGACCACTGCGGGGGCTGCGGGCAGGCGTGCGCCGACGAGAACACGGTCAGCGCCTGCGAGGACGGGACGTGTGTCGTCGTCGAGTGCCTGCCCGGGTTCACCGACTGCAACGGGCGCGCCGACGACGGCTGCGAGCGACCGGACGCCGAGCTCAATGCCTGCGGCGGCTGCGACGACACGCCGGACGCCGAAGGCGGCGCGTGCGGCACCTGCGACTCCGGCTCGTGGATCTGCGACGGGCTCGGCTCGCTCGTCTGCGTCGGGGACGCCGGCGACGATGCGCTGAACGCCTGCGGCGGCTGCGGTGGGCTCGAGGGCGACGTCGGCGAGCCGTGCGGCGCCTGCGGCAGCGGCACCCTCGGCTGCGCCGGCGGCGACGCGCTGACCTGCGTCGGCGCCGGCGGCGACGAGCTCCTCAACGCCTGCGGCGGCTGCGACACCCTCGGCAACACGCCGGGTGAGACCTGCGGCACCTGCGGGTCCGGCGCGTGGACGTGCAGCGAAGATGGCGAGCGCGTGTCCTGCGTCGGGGACCGCGGCGAAGGCGCCCGCAATTCGTGCGGCGGCTGCGACGTGCTCGCCGGCGTCGTCGACGAGCCGTGCGGGCCCTGCCTCGACGGCCGGTGGGCCTGCGCCGACATCAACGCGATCACCTGCATCGGCGCGTCCCCGGACGCCGACGAAGACACGATCTGCGACGACGTCGACGTCTGCCCCGGCGGCGACGACACCGTCGACACCGACGACGACGGCACCCCCGACGACTGCGACGTGTGCCCGGACGACGCGACCGACGACTCCGACGAGGACGGCGTGTGTGACGGTGTGGACCGCTGCGCCGGTGGCGACGACACCGTCGACGGCGACGCCGACGGCGTGCCGGATGCCTGCGACCGCTGTGTGATCGGCGACGACGCGCTCGACGCCGACGGCGACGACGTGCCCGACGCCTGCGATTGCGACACGGTGACCTGCGAGGGCGATATCGCCTGCACCGAGACCCGCACCGGAGCGCGCTGTGGCTGCCCCGACGGGTTCGACCTCACCGCGGACGGCTGTGTCGACATCGACGAGTGCGCCGAGCGCATCGACGACTGCGCGTCCCAGGCGAACTGCGAGAACACCGACGGGTCGTACACCTGCACCTGCCGCGCCGGCTACGTCGGCGACGGCATCGTCTGCCGCGACGTCAACGAGTGCGCCGACGGCACCGACCTGTGCGACGAGAACGCCGCCTGCACGAACAACCCCGGCAGCTACACCTGCGCGTGCCTGGCCGGGTTCACCGGCGATGGGTTCGTCTGCGGGCGCGACGAGTGCGCCGAGGGGCTCGACGACTGCCACCCTGCGGCCACCTGCACCGACACCCCCGAGGCGTTCGAGTGCACCTGCCCGGACGGGTGGGAAGGCGACGGCCGGACCTGCATCTCGCCGGGGTTCACCTGCGCGGACGTCGACGTCGAGAGCCGCACCGGCGTCGTGATCGACGGCACGTACAGCACCTGCGGGCGCAACAGCGGGTCGACCTGCCCGGGCCTCGACTTCGGGTTGCGGGTGCAGTGGGCGGCGCCCGAGACGCGCACCTACGAGATCAGCACCTGTGGATCGAGCTACGACACGTCGATGGGCATCTACGACGACACGTCCGGCAACGACTGCGGGGCCGGGCTGCGCGCCGCGGTCAGCTGCTGCGACGACTGCGGCTCGTGCGGCACCCGCACGGTGCACAACCTGTCGGCCCAGCGCGGGCGCACGTACCTCATTCACATCGAGGGGTACTCGTCGAGCTGCGGCTCCCCGCGCCTGACCATCACCCCGCGCTGACGAACGACATGGACACGATCGAGGTCTACCGGCGCCGCGCCGCGTACAACCGCTGGATGAACGAGCGGCTCTTCGCCATCGCCGACGAGATGGGCGAAGACGCGCGCCGGCTCGACCGCGGCGCGTTCTTCGGCTCGGTGCACGGGACGCTCGGGCACATTCTGCTCGGCGACCGCATCTGGCTGCGCCGGCTCACCGGCGACCTCGAGCGCCACGTGCTGCCCGGGCCCGACGGATTGCCGATGGACAGCGTCCGCCTCGACGTCGACCTGTATCCGGACTTCGACGATCTGCGCCGCGAACGGGCACGCACCGACGCCGACCTCTCGGCGTGGATCGACGGCCTCACCCCGGACGCGCTGGCCGGGGACGTCACCTACACGACGACCACCGGCGCCGAGCACACGCACCCGCTGTGGTGGGCGGTCGAGCACCTGCTGAACCACCAGACCCACCATCGCGGGCAGGTGACGACGCTGATGATGCAGGCCGGGCACGACCCGGGCGTGACCGATCTCGCCGCCATGCTGCGCGCCGAGGGCGCGTGACGGTGCGCCTCGGGGACCACCTCGCGGCCGGGCCGTTCGACCTCGCGCTCTCGGCGGGCTTTTTCGGCTTCTTTGCCCACGCCGGGATGCTCTGTGCGCTCGACGAGGCCGGGCTCGCCCCCGAACGACTGACCGGCACCAGCGCCGGCGCCCTCGTGGCGGGCATGTATGCGTCCGGGCGGTCGCCCCACGACATCGCCAACGTGCTGCTCGCCGTGCGCGCCGCCGACTTCGCTGACCCGGGCCCGGGCCTCGGCTGGTGGCGGGGGAGGCGGTTCCGCGGGATCCTCCGGCACGAACTCGGCGCCGTCGACTTCGCCGGCTGCGTCCGCCCGGTCGCCGTGTCGGCGTGGGACGTCGTGCGCCGCCGGATCGACGTGCTCGACAGCGGCGATCTCGCCGCGGCCATCCACGCGTCGTGCGCGTTCCCCGGCCTGCTGCAGCCCGTGCGCATCGGCGCCCGCTGGTACCTCGACGGGGGCATCGCCGACCGCGCCGCGACCAACGGGCTCGTGCCCGGGCGCCGGGTGCTGCACCACCACCTCGTGTCGCGCTCGCCGTGGCGTCGCCCGGGCGATCCGTCCCTCGCGCCGCCGCAGCGAGAGGGCCTCGTCGCGCTGGCGATCGGCAGCCTGCCGAGGGTCGGGCCGCGTCGCCTCGCCGCCGGGCGCGTTGCCTTCGAGCGCGCCCGCGAGGCCACCCGTGTGGCCCTCGACCGGCCGATCGTCGACGGCGTCGTGCGCACGGTCGCGTGACGACGCGACGCGGCGTGGCCCGGGGTTGCACGCGCCTGCGGGCCCGTTCATGGTGGTGACGCCCTCCGACTCGAAGGATCACCCGATGCATCGCCGACTTCGCCACCTCGGCCGGCTCGCTGCGTGTAGCGCGATGGCTCTCTCCTGGCTCGCCTGCGCCGACGACACGTCGACGGACGACGGCGACGACGGTGCGGCAGACGCCGGAGCCACCGACACCGGCGAGACGCACCCCACCGCGCCCGGGTACCAGCAGCTGCACGACAGCTACTTCGCCGTCGGCTGCGCCGCGTCGGCGTGCCACGGTGAGGGCGGCGGCGCCGCGGGCCTCAGCTTCGCCGACGCCGACGCCGCGTACGACACGCTGCTGAACGCGACGCCGGTGAACCCGGTGTCCGCCGAGAACGGCTGGGCTCTCGTGACCCCGGGCGACCCCGAGCGCTCCCTGCTCTGGCAAAAGGTGCACTCCGACAACGCGTCACTCGTGATCGACGGCCTCGGCTCGCGCATGCCGATCGGCGGCGCCGGCGCGCCCGGCCCGCAGACCCTCGCCGCCATTCAGGCATGGATCGAGGCGGGGGCGCCTCGCGACGGCCAGCCTTTCGAGGCGGACTTCACGACGAACGAAGACACGAGCCTCTACGTCGACTGCGATGCCACCGACGAGGCCGGGCTGCGCGACTGCTTCGGCGAGGAGCCCGGAGACGACATCATCCGGTACTACAGCCAGCCGATCACGGTGCCGCCGCGCAGCGAGATCCAGCTCTGCACGTACCTCGACGAGATCACGACCGAGTCCGTGTCGTTCCGGTCGTTCCGGGCGCGGCAGATGGTCGGTGGGCACCACTCGGCGCTCTACGTCGCGTTTGCCCCCGAGGATCCGGGCCTGCGCGACTGCACCGGCGACGCGATGACGAACCTTCGCATCCTCGCCGGCGCGTTCTCGGGCACCGACGGCCTCGTGCCGGACGACGTGCGCCTCGACCTGCCGGCGAACCGCCAGGTCGTGCTGCAGTCGCACTACATCAACCCGACCGATGCGCCGATCGTGGTGATGGACGCCGTCGACCTCACCCTGACCACCGCCGAGGAGTCGCCGGTGCTGGCCGACTCGTTCGTGCTGAACATGGACGCGTTCGAGATCCCGCCCGGCGCCGAGAACCACGGGCACGGCAACGGCGACGGCTGCCGCATCGCCCGCGACATCTCGCTGCACTCGGTCCAGCTGCACACCCACGAGAACGGGCGCCTGATGGAGCTCGTGCACACCCCCGCCGGCGAGGATCCGTATGTCCTGTTCAGCGAGACGGACGGCATTCTGATGCGCGAAGGCGCGGCCGCCCTGCTGCTCGACCCGCCGCTCGAGCTCGGCGCGGACGACGTGCTGCAGGTCCGGTGTGAGTGGTCGAACAGCACGGACGAGGCGCTGACCTTCCCCGACGAGATGTGCGCGGCGTTCATGTACTACTCGCCGGGCGAGGGATTCCTGCTCTGCGATGACGACGCGACCGAGCCCGGGCTGCTTGGTGCTGGCGGCGGCGAGGGCTGCGTCGATCCGGCCAACCCCGGCAACGAGCTCGGCGTGGGGCGCGCGTGCACCTCGGACGGTGGCGAGTGCCTCGACAACGGCGACGCGATCCTCTGCCTCGCCACGTTCGACGAGCGCGCGAACTTCTGCAGCATGTTCGGCTGCGAGACGGACGCGGACTGTGGCGAAGGCGCGATCTGCCGCGACGAGGGCGTCGCCACCGCCTGCGTCCCCGTCGAATGCGCGGACTGACGCCGGGCCCGGGCGGCGCCGCCGCACGGCGCGCACGCAACGCACGGCACGGACCCGCGCGAGTCATGGCAGGGCGCGCGGCGCTCGCCGCAGGCCTCTGTTCGGCACTGGTCGGCTGTGGCGACGCGGCGCCGGACGACCCGGTGGCGTGCACCGACGCGGGGGTGATCGTCGCCGATCCGACCGCGTGGCGCGTCGTCACCGACGATGCGGATGACCCGTGGGGGCCCGCTGTGAACCGGTGCCCGGCGACCCAGCACCGGACCGAGGTGCAGGCCGACGCGCGGTGGCACGAGGTCGAGACCCGGGGGTGCGGCACGGCGACCGTGCTGCAGCCGGCCCGCACCGCGCTCTGCGCCGGCGACACGATCGCGATCGATGTGTGGCACTTCCCCATCACCGAGGGCGACGGGGACTGGCAGATCGCCATCGGCGTGATCGACGACGACGGCTTCCAGGAGGTGATGTCCGACGCCGTCCCGCTGCCCGGCGCGGCGACGACGTTCTCGATCCGTGTGCCGGTCGGGCGTGCAGTCGAGCGTGGCGACACGATCGCGCTGCGCATCCGCAACCACGGCACGAACACGTGGAACCTCTATCCGCTGACGACGGCGGACGCGCCCGACTAGGCGCCACGAACGGCGACCGCCCGAGCGCGAGGCCCGGGCGGTCGAGGGCGGCCGATCCGGCCGCGGTCGAGGTGCCGATCCGTGTGCGGATCCGGCGAAGGTGAGCGTTATCGGGTCGTCGTCCCGGTCGCCGCGACGTGCGTCATCGCGGTGACCCACGCCGTCGCGTCAGCGTCGGTGAGGCCGGCCGTCACGAGGGCGTCGACGGTGGCTTCGCTCTCGATCGACGTGCGCAGCAGCGCCATGGCGTCGGCGATCGCGGTCGCGCTCGCCTCGGCGTCCATGTCGGCCTGCGCCGACAGCACCGCGCTCAGCCACGCGTCGGTCGCCGTGTCGAGCGTCGACTCGAACGTGGTCACGACGGCGATCAGCTCGGCACCGAAGTCGGCGGTAAAGGCCGTGCGGATCTCGTTCGACCACGTGTCCCACGCGTCGCGGATCTCGGCGTCGGCCGAGGCGCCCATCGACGCGGCCGCACCGATGCGACCCATGAGCGTCGTGTTCGCCATCATCACGGCTTCGGCGTCCGCGGTCGTCGACGACTCGGCGAGCGCCTCCATCGCGACGGACACGCGCTCGGCACGGTTCGATTCAACCGCGGCGCGGGCGGCGGCCTGCGCGTCGGCTTCGAGCATGGCGAGGGTGTCGGCGGTCGCCACGGCCTCGGTGTGCGAGGCGATCGCGGCGTCGTTCATCGACACGCCCACCTGGTCGAGCGCGGCGTTCACGCTCGCCATGTACTCGGCCTCGGCTTCGGCGCGGGCATCGGCATCGGCCGACGCGTCCAGCGCGGCGACGAGCTCAGCGTGGGCTTCGGCGCGTTCACGCTCGAACTCGCCCCACGTCTCGACCGTCGCGTCCGTGGCGTCCGACGCGAAGGCGGCCCAGGTCGCGGCGGTGGCGCGCACCATGGCGTCCGCGGCGATCCGCGTCTGGCCTTCGACATCCGTCGTCGCGGCGAGCGCGGCGGCGGTCTCGGCGTTCAGGCGCGCTCGGACGTCATTCGCGTCACAGCTGGCGCACCACATCCCGGAGCTGCGTGCCTCGATCACGACCTCGGCTTCCATCGTCGTCTCGACGTCGATCGGCGCGATCGTCACTTCGCTCTCGCCATCCACACCGCGCAGGTGCAGGGCGGCGCCGACGTCCGTACCAGACGTCGCGGTCACGACGATCGGCTGGTCGATGCGGTCGATGAGCAGAATCTCGAGCTCGTACCGGCCCATGGCGTCGGTCATCACCTCGCCCGTGGTCGTGAGCTCGGTGAGCGAGCCGTCGGCTTCGACGATCGCCGCGGTCATCACCGCGCCTTCGATCGTCTTGGCGCGGGCGCCATCGACGCGACCCCGCAGGGTGGCCGATTCGACGTCGGCGGTGTCGGACATGGCGTCGGACGTGTCGAGGCCGGTCCAGCCGTCCCCGGTCGCGCCGGTGTCCATGATGCCGGTGTCGGCGGTCGAGTCGTTGTTGGCGTCGTCACCGCAGCCGCCGAGACCGACGAGGGCGAGCGAGAAGAGAGCAGCAATCGGGATGCGCATACGCATAGAGAATCCTGGATGAGAGAACGAAGGTCCGACGCATTCGGCGCAGGACGCGTGGCGACCGTCGGTCGCTCACGCTGCGAGGGGTCGCGCCCGGCGGGGCGCAGGGCCGTCAGGCGACGCTGTGTCCGCGAAACGCGTTCGCCAGCATCGAGACGACGAAGAGGGCGAGGAAGACGAAGAACACGATCTTCGCGACACCCGCGAGGGCCGATGCGAAGCCACCGAAACCAAAGACGGCGGCGAGAAGAGCAACGGCGAGCAGAATCAAGGACAAACGAAGCACTGGACGGTCGGGGGGTGAGGGGGCTGCGGCGAGCGGGATGCCGCCGCGTCGGCCCTACCCCTGTGCAGAGGCCGTGCCAGGTGTGTCGTTTTCGGGAGTTTCGGCCGCTCGAGGCAGGCGAATCGTGAACGTCGTGCCGTCGGATTCCGACGAAGACACTTCAACACATCCCCCGTGCGCGCGCGCGAGCTCGGCGACGATGAACAACCCGAGTCCATACGACCCGCGGGGCCCGGCGCCCTCGTCGTTGCGCTCGAACGGGGCAAAAAGTCTCGCTTGCACGTCCGATGGGATCGGATTGCCCCGGTTGTGCACCGAGAGCGTGACGTCGGCGCCGGTGTCGCAGGCCGAAACCGTGATCGCCGAGGTGTCGCCATACCGGACGGCGTTCGACAGCAGGTTGGTGATGACCTGACTGACCCGCACCGGATCGGCGTGGGCGAGTACGGGGGGCGTCGCGGCGACGCTGATCTCGCGGTCCGGCCACGCTGCGCGCAGCTCGTCGACGGTCTGGTCGGCGATGGCCGCCACGTCCGATGGGCGCGGGGTCACCGAGAGGGTACCGAGGCGGGCGGACGTGAAGTCGAGCAGGTCCCAGGTCAGCCGCGACGCGCGCTCGGTCGACGACTGGATCCGGTCGACGTAGGACCGGCCGCTGTCGGACACCGCGTTCAGGCGCAGCAGCATGTCCGCCGAGAGCTTGATGACCGAGAGCGGCCCGCGCAGGTCGTGGCTCACGATGGCGAGCAGCTGCTCGCCGGCGGTCTGCAGCTCACGCGACCGGGCCAGGGCGAAGGTCAGCTCTGCGTGCTGGCGGGCCAGCTCGGCGGTGGGGTTCGCCACGTCGGTGCGGTCCCGCACCCGTTCGAGTCGAGCGGCGAAGGCGTCCGGGTCGTCGAGGTTGCCGAGCTTGAGACGAATCGTCAGCCCCTCGGGATCCGCGTGGGGCACGACGTCGTCGTCGTCGAGCAGCGGTTCGACCACGTGCAGCGCGGCTGCGGCGGCCTGGGGGTCCTCTGCGACGATCCGAACGTCTACGGACGCCTGCGATTCGTCGATGACGAGGTCGATAATGAGTTCCGCGGGGGACACCTCCCACGCGAGCGCGCGCACCGCGGCGACGAGGGCCGTCGTCGTGGGATCGTCGAACTCGGCTTCCGCGGCCACGGCCCGGATCACGGCGAGCGACTCGAAGATGCGGACGCCGTGTTCGACGTGCCGCCGGAGGATTTCGTGGCGCTGCGTCATGCGTCGTCCCCCTCGCTCTCGTCCCACCGGACGACCTTGCGGTGCAGCGTGCGCCGGTCGATGCCGAGGGCGCGGGCGGCGGCGGTCTTGTTGCCATCAAACCGATCGAGCACGTGCTCGATGTACCGGCGCTCGAGTGTGGCGAGGTCGGGCAGGGCCGCCTCGTCGAGCTCGCGGAACGACAGCGGGTCCACCTCGTGGTCACGCACCGACGGCGGCAGGTCTTCGAGGCGGATCGTCTCGTATCGCGCCAGCGCGACGGCGCGCGCCACGCAGTTCTCGAGCTCGCGCACGTTGCCGGGCCAGTCGTAGGCGAGCAGCTGGCGCGCAGCGTCGGGTTCGAGGCCCGAGACGTCTCGCCCCGTCCGGTCGGCGTAGACGGTGATGAAGTGGCTCGCGAGCGCGAGCACGTCACCCTCGCGCTCCCGCAGCGGCGGCAGGTGCACGCGCAACACGGCCAGGCGGTAGTAGAGGTCCTCGCGCAGGGCGCCGGTGCGTACGTCGGTGTCGACGTCCTGGTGCGTCGCACTCACCACGCGGGTGTCGAACGCGATTTCTCGGGTGCCGCCGACGGGCACGACGGAGCGCTCCTGCAGCGCCCGCAGCAGCTTCACCTGCGCGCTCGCCGGCATCTCGCCGATCTCGTCGAGGAAGAGCGTGCCGAGGTGGGCCGAGACGAAGACGCCGTCCCGGTCCGAGTGCGCGCCGGTGAACGCGCCGCGCACGTGGCCAAAGAGGTGGCTCTCGATGAGGTCTTCGGGGATCGCGCCGCAGTTGACCGCAACGAACCGGCCCCGCCGTCCGCTCATGCGGTGCAGGGCGCGTGCGGCGAGCTCCTTGCCGGTGCCGCTCTCGCCGGTGATCAGCACGGGCAGATCCGTATCGGCCACGCGGTCGAGGTCGTCGATCGCCCGCATCAGACGGGGGCTGCGGCCGATGATCTCCCCTCGCCGGCCGCCCTCGGGGGGCTCGCGCAGCCGTTCGAGCTCGCGCACGACCTCCGCACGCTCCGCAGCACGGCGGATCGTGATCAGCAGGAGGTCCGGGTCGATCGGCTTCTGCAGAAAGTCCGACGCACCGGCGCGCAGGGCACCGACCACCGCGTCCATCGACCCGAAGCCCGTGGCGATCACCACCGGCGTGGAGGGCTGGATGGCCTGAGTGCGGGCGCAGACGTCGAGCCCGGACTCGTTGCCGATCATCAGGTCCGACAGCACGACGTCCACGTCACCGGCGCGAAGCTCGGCCTCGGCCTCGGTCACGTTCGACGCGACCCGCACGTGCATCCCGTCCGCGGTCAGCAGATCGCGGTACAACGCACGCAGGTCGTCCTCGTCGTCGACGACGAGGACACGTGGGTTCGATTGAGGAGCCAGGGCAGGGAGCTCATCGTCCGTCGACATGCACAACCCCCCTCTCAATGGGGCAGATCGGGACGCAGTGCGGCAAAATGCCCCGCTTCGTGTCTGGAAGCAAGCCCCCAGGGCCCGGGATCCTGGCACGCAGTTTGCGATAACAGAGGGCGAACCGGCGCGGGACACCGACGAGACGTCGCTGACCCGGAGGGCACCTCGCCGTCCAGCACCGCCGCGATTTGTCCCTGGCCGACCGATCTCCTCCCCCACTGTCCCCCATGAACACACGCTCCACCGCTCGCCGACGGATCCTCGATGCCGTCGACCGATTCCGGCAGACGCCGGACCACCCGGACACCGTCCCGTCGACTGCACCTGCACGCGACCTCGGCGACATGCTTCCGTCCGAGACGATGCGTCGTCTCGCCGCTCATCGCGCGTCCACGCGCCGCTCGGCTGCTTCGAACGACAACACGGTTGAGCCGAAGCCGTCGCAGACGATTCGCCGCCTCATGGTGCACTGCATCGACCACATGGAGACGATGCACGACGTGTCGCGCAAGGAGGCGCGACGGACGGTGTGCAAGCGCATCTCGATGCCGACGATGCGCATTTCGATGGAGTTCGCCGCGGGGCTCCTGTGATCGGGTGCATCCTCAGCACGGGCGCGACCTCGGATGACACGATCCGCGCCCACGTCGAACTGGCACGAAGCCGTGGGCTCGATGTCGCCGTTCGCGTCGCGTGGGAGCACGGAGCAGCCGGGCGGATCGCCAGTGATTTCGTCGACGAGGGGGCCGAGCGCATCGTCGTCGTCGGCGGTGATGGTACGGGCCACGAGGTGGTCGACGCACTCGCGCGGCGTGACGCGCTCGCCCGGATCGAGTTCGCCCTCGTCGCCGGAGGCACGGGCAACGACTTCGCCCGCAGCCTTGGCGACGCCGCGCCCGATCTCGTTCAGGCGCTGACCAGCAGGATCACACGACCCGTCGACGCGATCGCCGTCGGCGACCGACTTGCGCTGAATGCGGCGACGCTCGGCCACGCCACCTCGAGCACGCGAAATGCACCGAACGGACTGAAGCAGTCGCTCGGGCGCTTCGCCTACCTCGTGCAGGCGGTCCTCGATGCCAGCGACGTCCACCCGTTCTATGTGGACCTCACCGCCGACGATCGCGTCTGGGACGGCGATGTGTGGGGTGTGGCGGTGTGCAATGGTCGCACCGTCGGCGGTGGTCTGTCCCTCGCGCCGAGCGCGCGCATCGACGACGGGCTGCTCGACGTGGTCCTGTTGCCGGCCGACGCGACGCCGACCCTCGAAGCGGTCGCCAGCATGATGTCGCGGGACCGCCCGGATCGGAGCTCCGCATTGCGGCTCAAGGCCAACTCGGTGCGGCTCGAATTCGCGACAGAGATCCCACTACACGTCGACGGCGAGTTCGACGAGGTGCGGTCGCTCGACGTGCACGTGCGCCCCGCCGCCATACAGCTCGTCGTGGGCGACGGGCCGATCCCGGCAAGCGTTGCCTGACGGTCACGCACGACGTGCGCCCAGGGGTCGCACGCACGTCGAGTCCACTACGACGCGGTGCCGTGCACCGGGTCTACGGCCCCCATTTCGCTCATCGACCCCGGACCACACATGAACTGGCAGCAGACCACCGAAACCATCCTCTCGACGCTCGAATCGTGGCAGACCGCATTCCTGCAGGGATTGCCCAACGCCGTCGCAGCGATCGCCGTCGTCGTCATCGGCTGGCTCGTCGCCCGCGTCGCCCGCAAGGGTGCATCGGCGGTGATGGAGCGCATGGACGTCGTGCCTTCGGTGCGCAACCTGCTCGCCACGTTCGTCTTCATCGTCGTGCAGCTCGGCGGCGTCATCATCGCCCTCGGCATCCTCAATCTGCAGTCGACGGTGACGTCGCTGCTCGCCGGTGCCGGTGTCATCGGTCTCGCCCTCGGTCTCGCGTTCCAGGACATCGCCCAGAACCTGCTGGCCGGCGTCTCGATGTCGTTTCGACGCCCCTTCGCGATCGGTGACCTGATCGAGACGAACGATGTGCTCGGCCATGTGCGAGCGGTCGATCTGCGCACGACGCACATCGAGACCCTCGATGGGCAGCAGGTGCTGATCCCGAACCACGACATCTACACGTCGCCAATGACGAACTACACGGGCCAGTCCTTTCAGCGCGTGACCGTCGAGGTCGGTGTCTCGTACGCCGACGACCTCGGCCACGTCGAGCAGGTCACCCGCGAGGTCCTCGAGAACCTCGACCGCGACGATGACCGCCCTGTGCAGGTGTTCTTCACCGGATTCGGTGGCAGCTCGATCGACCTCATCGCGCGCTTCTGGATCCAGAGCGGAGAGCGCTCGCGCTTTCTCGCCGCCCGCAGCAAGGCGATCCGCGCCATCAAGGACCGCTTCGACGCCGAGGAGATCTCGATCCCCTTCCCGATCCGCACGGTCGACTTCGGCATCGAGGGTGGGCAGACCCTCGCCGAGATGCTGCCGAGCGAGCTGGCGGCTTGACCCCCTCGAACCGCGCAGCGGCCGTCGCTGCGTGACGACCTGGGAACGCCCGGAGGCCTGGTGTGGCCGTCCGGGCGTTCGTCGTTCGTGCCGCGCAGGTGGGCTCGGGGCGTGACGCCTGGTCAGCGCTCGTCGCGATAGAAGGCGAGGTACTCTTCGACGTCCTGCGGGCTGCCCATCACCACCGCGCAGCGCTCGTGCAGGTGGCTCGGCACCACGTCCATCAGGTCCTCGGTGCCTGTCGTCGCAAGGCCGCCCGCCTGCTTGACGATGTACCCCATCGGCGTGGCCTCGTAGAGCATCCGCAGCTTGCACTCCCCGTTCACCGGGTCCTTCCGGAAGGTCCGCGGGTACAGGAAGATCCCGCCGTAGAGCAGGGTACGGTGCACGTCGGCGATCATCGAGCCGATGTACCGCGACTTGTACGGCCCGGCCTCGGGCGACTTCACGTGCTCGACGTAGCGGCGCGTGCCGTCGTCCCACCACGGGGTGTTGCCCTCGTTGACGCTGTAGATCGCGCCCTTCTCGGGGATGCGGATGTCTTCGTGCGAGAGCAGGAACTCGCCGACCCCCGGGTCCAGCGTGAACCCGTGCACGCCCTGGCCGGTGGAGTACACGAGCATCGTGCTCGAGCCGTAGATGACGTAGCCCGCGGCGACGAGGTCACGACCGGGCTGCAGCACGTCCGCCTCGGTGCCCGGCGTGCCGTCCGGGGTGACCCGGCGCGTGATCGAGAAGATCGTGCCGACCGACACGTTCACGTCGATGTTCGAGGACCCGTCGAGGGGGTCGAACGAGAGCGCGTACCGCCCCTTCGCGTACTTGTCCGGGATCGCCATCAGGGCTTCTTCTTCTTCGCTGGCCATGCAGCAGAGGTGCCCGCCGTGGTCCATGGCGCGAAAGATGACGTCCTGGGCGTACCGGTCGAGCTTCATCACCTCGTCGCCGGTCGCATTCGTGTCGCCCTCGGCGCCGAGGATGTCGAGCAGCCCGGCGCGGCGAACGGCGAGGGCGATGTTCTTGAACGCGAGGGTCAGGTCCCAGAGCAGCGCCGTGAGCTCGCCGGTGGCGTCGGGGTGCAGGGACTGGCTCTCGACGAGGTGCCGCTGGACAGAGATGATGCGCGACATGGGCGGGCTCGGGGCTCGGTGGTACTCCCCGCTACCATCGTCGCCGCGTCCTGTCTCGCAACCGGAGGCTCGCGCGCCGAGCGACGTCCGCGTCGTGGATGTGCCTCGCCTCGCGACCGGGCCGTCGTGCGCCCGGCGCCGGCTCCGTCGAAGCACGCCTCGGGTGGGGTCCCCACGAAGTGCGCGCATCCACGCCCCGAGATGGAGCGTGGATGCGAGGCCGGTCACGGGACCCGAGGGGCGGGTCGAGCGCGCCGGAGTCGTGCGGTGTGGAGGTCAGTTCGAGGCGGTCTGACAGGCGACCGGCGGCTCGATGATGTCGAACTCGACGCGGCGGTTCTCACTGCGACCTTCCTCGGTCGAGTTCGTCGCGATGGGCGCCTGTTCGCCCACGCCCACGGCGCGGAGTCGGTCTCGCGACACGCCCTGCGACACGAGGTAGTCGACGACGCTCGCGGCGCGGTCCTGCGACAGCTGCTGGTTGTAGTCCGCCGGACCGGTGTCGTCGGTGTGGCCTTCGACGCGGATTTCACCGAGGTCTTCGTCGCTCATGATGACCGCAGCCACCGTATTCAGGAGCTCGTACGAGCGCTCGCGGATGTCAGCCGAGTCGAGGGCGAATTCGACGTCCTGACGAATCTCGATCTGCGAGCAGGTCACGCGCACCGGACCTTCCCCCGGCTCCGGGCACCCGTCGCCGTCTTCACGGCCGTCGACGTCTTCCGGTTCGTTGATGCAGGCGTCAGCAACGTCGAGGCGTCCGTCGTTGTCGTTGTCGAGGTCGGGGCAGCCGTCGGTGTCTTCGAAGCCGTCGAAGTCTTCGGCGTCTTCGGCGCAGAGGTCGCTCGCGTCAGCAATGCCGTCACGGTCGTTGTCCACGTCGGGGCATCCGTCGAGGTCGTCGCGGCCGTCGATGTCTTCGGCGACGTTGGGGCACGCGTCGTTGATGTCGGCGATCGTGTCGTTGTCGTTGTCCGTGTCCGGGCAGCCGTCTTCGTCGCGGTACGCGTCCATGTCTTCGGCCGTCATCGGGCAGGCGTCGTCGGCGTCTGCGATCGAGTCGTTGTCGTTGTCCGGATCGGGGCACCCGTCACCGTCGTCGAAGCCGTCGATGTCCTCGGCGATCTGCGGGCACGCGTCGTCCATCGTGTAGATGCCGTCCATGTCGTCATCGTCCGGCCGCGAGTCCGGTGCGGTCAGCGTCAGACCGACCACCGACTGGAAGTCCGGCGTGTCGAAGGCTTCGGTGAACGAGGCACCGGCGGAGGCGCGGACAGCGATGACGTCCGAGGCCTGCACGGCGACACCGAGCTGGCCTTCGAGCGGCGACTCCTCGAGGTCGAGCGCGTTCGTGTCACGGGTTTCGATCTGACCCGACATCTCGGGGATGACGGCGAGGCGCGGCAGCACGTCCAGCTGCAGACCGGCGCCCCAGGTCACGGCGTCCGAGAGCTCGAGGCCCTGCACACGCTCGTCCGAGTGGTAGAGGTAGCCGGCGTTCAGCGCGAGACTACCCGTCCGCGAGAACGCGCCTTCGAACACCACAGCCGGCTCGAGGGACGGCGTATCCACCGTCAGGTCGTTGGCTTCGGTGCTCGTCGGCAGGGTCAGGTCCGCCGTGAGGCCCACCTGGACGCCGCGGTCATTCGCGTCGTCGATGCTCGAGAACAACTGCGCTTCGGGCATCAGCCGGATGTTGCCGAGGTCGGCGCTCTCGTCCTCCCCGAACTCGTCGGTCGACTCGAACCCGCCGTTGCGCTGGTACAGCTCGACGGGGAAGTCCGCGCCGACCTGCAGCACGTCGATGATGCCGACACCGGCGAGCACGTTCATCTGCATGCTCGACTCGACGGCGTCCGCGACGTTGTCGTCGCCGTCTTCGTCCACGAGGACGAGCGGGTCGTTGGCGTACCGGCCGAGCACCGAGACCTGGTACTCACCCTGACCGAGCTGCGAGCCGTTGTGGACTTCGAGGTAGCTCGAGCCAGCGGTCGTCGACGGGTTGAACGAGTCGGACGACACAGAGAGGTCCTGTGCCGAGGCGGTCGACGCGAGGCCGATCGAGAGGGCGCCAGCGATGGCGCCGGCGAGAAAGCGGGGATGCAGCGGACGAGAAGACATGAGGGAGTCCGGGTACGGGAGCGATCGCAGGGATGTGCCGGGACTCCAGCCCGACCGTGCGCGGTGTTCGCGACCTGCGGCGCGGTGACCCACACGGCCACCACGGCTTGTGGCCCTCCCACTGTGCAGAGGGCGTGCCATGTTTGCGTTCGACGCTCGAAATCCCGCGAGAAATGTGCCTGAACGCGTGCGGTGGGCGACCGGGTTGCGTTGTCTTCCCCGGGCGCGAGGGCCGCGAGGCGTGCGCGCCCGCGTGCGCACGCGAGAGGGCGGGTCGAACTGCTGCGACAGTGGGGCGTTCTGTCACGGTGGCCGTCGAAACGCCCCGGTGGTGCGGCACATCGCGCCGCAGCCGCCCGCCGTTTCGCTCCATCGCGAGTGCGGGAGTCGACGACGACCGTCCGTGCGTACGGGCGCGCGCACGCAGTGGATCTGCATGCAACTCGGCTCACGATCCGTCCAGATCGGGGCTCGGGGTGTGGATCGTGGCAGCGCCGGCGGACCTGGCACGGGTGCTGCATTGTTTGTCCGGCGACGACCGAAACCCGGACGTCCGCGGTACGCGCTCGAAGGTCGAGCCGCCGCGACCGGGCGCCCCATCGGCGGATTTCGATGGCGCGGCGCCCACCCACCCGAATCCCATGGAGTGTATGAACACCACTCGTACCGAAGCACGCTGGAAGCAGATCAAGGGCACCCTCCGCTCGGAGTGGGGCGACATGGCGAAGGACCGCAGCGAGCAGGTGTCGGGCCGCGTCGAGCGTCTGACCGGTGTCGTGCAGGAGAAGTTCGAGCTCGCGAAGGACGAAGCCACGAATTACGTGAACCGGTTCCTCGACGAGATCGACAGCCGCCTCACGCAGTCGTCGAACTGACGCACGCCATAGCCGGTCCCTGCGGCGCCGGGTTGCGGTCCTTCACTGGACGTGAACCCGAAGTCCCGCCACAGTGCCCGACCGCTACAGCGCCGAGCGCCGAGCGCGCGATGGGATCCCCGTCGCAAGCCGGCGCTCGGCGGGTTCGTGACCGATGGCGCTGCCCCGCGCCCCCGCCCCGGAATCCCATGCTCTCTGCTCTTGCCCGAACGCGGACCGCGCTCGCGCTGGTCCTCGCTGCCGCTTCGATCGCCGCCTGCTCCGACGACGACCCCGGTGGTTCGTCGGCCGACGTCTCTGTCGATGCGTCCTCGGACGCGTCGGTGGGCGACACGTCCGAAGACGTCGCGGCCGACACCGAAGAGGATGCCGATGACGCCTCGGCCGACGCGGACCCGGATGCGTCCGACACGGCGCTGGATGTCGCGGTCGACGCGACTCCAGACGTGACGCCGGACGTGACGCCGGACGTGATCCCCGACGGTGGCGAGGACAGCGGTGGCGACGTCGCGCCGGATGTCGGGCCCGTCGAGTGTCAGGTGGTGCGCATCGACGGCGACTGGGACGTGGACTACGCCGACGACGTGTCCATCGCGTTCCGCGCGGCGCTCGAGCCGTCGCCCACGGGCTTCCAGGACGAGCTCGTGCTGCTCTTCGAGCGGTACACCCCCGGGCCCGACGTCGGTGTCTGGGATCTGTCGACGGAGCCGGACAACAACTTCGGCACCTGCGCGCACTGCGTGTTCGTACGCGGACCGAACGCCGCCCTCGCGCTCTTCGCCGAGAGCGGGACCCTCGAAACGCTCGACGACCCGTACCAGCGAACGCTGAACGCAACCGGGACGTCGCTGCGGCTGATCGAGGTCGAGGTCGACGGCGAGACCCGCACGTCGACGCCGATCCCCGGCGGCCACTGCATCGAGATCGTCGACTTCTCGGCGCAGGGCCGGTTCCCCGCGCCGGGGTGGACGTGCGACCCGTCGCAGTACAACGACGGCGCGTCGTGCGAATGCACGTGCGGCACGTACGACCCGGACTGCGACCCGGACTACGGCGCGTGCTTCCCGCTCGACCCACTCTGCGAGCCCGAACCGGCGCACCCGATCTCGGACTGCGAGCCGGACGAGGTCTGCGGCACGGACGTCGAGGCGCGGGCCCCCACGTGTCAGGAGGCCTGCGACTGGCTCGAGCGCGACCCGTGCGACGAGGGCGTCTGCGCGGCCTCGTTCGGCGCGACCGATGCCGACGTCTGCTTCACCGGCGACGCTCAGGTCGCCGACGTGGAGCTCGACGAGTTCTGCGGCGACACGACGTACCAGCAGGTGTGTGCCGTCGACGACGCCGGGTTCGCGATGGGCTTCTGCGACTACGAAGGCATGTGCGCCAGCATCTGCGACAGCGACGACGACTGCCTCACCGAGGGCGACACCTGCCAGTGGTTCATCGGGCCCGAGGGCCTCGGCTTCTGCGGCACCTTCCCCGAAGACGAGGACTGATCGAACCGCCGGTGTCGGCGTTCGGTGTCGGCGTTCGGTGTCGGCGTTCGGTGTCGGCTTTTGCGGCACGTTCCCCGAAGACGAGGACGGATCGAATCGCCGGTGTCGGCTTTCGGTGGCGCGCGTGGCACACTGGTCGCGTACCGCCCCGGAGCCGCCATGCACCTGCCTCGTCTCGCCGCCGTCCTTGCCATCCCGGCCCTCGCCGGGCTCGCGTCGAGCGGCTGCAACCGCGCCGAAGACACGACGGCCTGTGAGCCGCTGATGGCCGCCATGGCCGAGGGCACGACCCTGGCTGACGAGACGGACGCGACGGTGCGCGCGGCGGTCCAGGCGGCGATCGACGGCGGGGTGAAGGGCGGCCAGGACGACTGCGACGTCGACCAGATCTGGCTGCGCGGCACCGAGGTCATCACCCCCGACGAGCTGGCGACGTACTCGCCCGGGTCGGTGCGCACGCTGCGCGGCCACGTCGAGTACGGCGACATCGTCGTCAACGCCTGCTCGGCGCATCCGCCCGAGAACATCGCCCAGTCGCAGGCCGACATCGAGGCGCAGATGGAGGTCGTGCAGACCACCCACGACCTCGTGCTCGTCGAGTCCGAACGGGTGGATCCCGTGCTGAACGGCGACGGCACCTTCGAGGCCGGCCGCCTCGTGGTCGACGCGTACGTGTACCGCTACAGCGACGGCGCCATCGTCTGCCACGGCGTCGTCGAGTCGACGAACCGCGACGTCGTCAGCACGTCGTCCCAGCGCCGAAACATCGACAGCCTGCAGTCCAACCTCGAAGAGATGGTGGTGCTCGGCGTCGACGACGCGTTGCGGGCGATCGAGGACTGACAGAGCGCGGGTGCTCGCACCGGCACCGCCGCCCGCCACGAGCACCGCCGGCCTCCGGAGGCCCCCTCGGGGGCCGGTCACGGCGCGGAGCGCCGGGGCGGGGTGGCCCGCATCACCAGCTCAGACCCATCAACGCGCACTCCAGCACCTGGGGTGGTTCGAGGCGCTGCGAGACTGCACCGCGCCCGTGCGCGCCCCCCCGCGTCTGCTGCGCAGCCGCCGGCCGGTGCCAGCGCGCCGCGCAGCACGACAGGCTCCGCCGTCGGCGCGCGGCGAGGGGCCTCCGGAGGCCGCCTGGACTTCGGTCAGGCACCTGGGGTGGTTCGGGGTGCT
>Ga0070729_10002085_pt1 | contig 27086 bp, 25 predicted proteins | sample tdDd472_FD_66725 | JGI IMG/M metagenome (GOLD analysis project Ga0070729, IMG submission 66725) | Marine sediment microbial communities from the Atlantic coast under amendment with organic carbon and nitrate - tdDd47.2 | ecosystem: Environmental > Aquatic > Marine > Coastal > Sediment | place... | reverse complement strand
AGAGGACTTGAACCGAGTCTCCGAAGTTATTCCACCTGCAGAATGCAGCCCAAGCTTCAGGTCACTCCGGCATGACAGATTCCGGAACAGCGGTGCAGTCGGGATGGCAGGTGAGTAGTGCGGGCAACATGGAGGCCGTCCTCTCCGCCCACAAAAAATAAAGGCCCCGTCCCGTGAGGGACGAGGCCTGTATTTTTGGTGCCCAGAAGAGGACTTGAACCTCCACGACCTTACGGCCACTAGCACCTGAAGCTAGCGCGTCTACCAATTCCGCCACCTGGGCAGGTGTCCGAATAGAGGCGGGAATATACAGACACCTTATATTCCGGTCAATGCGTTATGCTTGCGCCCTATGAATACCTACATATATAAGCGCTGTATCCACCGTGGCTAAGTCCGGCGGGCGTAAATCCGGCAAAAAGGCTGCTGCAGGCGCGAAACCGTTGTCCGCCGGCAAGAAGCAGCGCCATCGCAAGGGCGAAAACAGCGCCGGAGCGAAAACCAAGAAATCCGCGAAAAAGGCCGCCAAGTCGCAAAAAGACAAGTCATCGACCTATAAGCACCCGATTCCGCCGATACCCGAGATTGTGGCCGCACTCGAAGCTGCCGGCGTACCGCAGAAGCTCGATCAGGTGGCGAAGCGTCTTGGGATCAAGGGTCAGAAAAACATTACTGCGTTGAAGAAGCGGCTTTCAGCGATGGTTAAAGCCGGGCGCATTCTTTATAACCGCCGCAGTGAGTATTGTCTGGTCAGCAAGATCGACGGTGTCGCTGGCAGAGTATCTGCGCATCCCGACGGCTTCGGCTTCTTAATTCCAGAAGACGGTTCCGAAGATCTGTTTATGCCGTTTCACGAAATGCGACAGCTGTTGGATGGCGATCGCATTGTTGCCCGCATTGCCGGTACCAGCAGGCAGGGCAAACGCAAAGGTGCGCTCGTTGAAATTCTGGAGCGGGGCAAAGCGTTTGTTGTCGGCCGCTTTCATCGCGAGCACGGCGTGAGTTTCGTGGTCGAACAAAACGCCCGTTCACCGCACAGTTATATTGTGCCGAACCACCAACGCGGTGGCGCGCAACCCGGGCAGATGGTCAAGCTCGAGATTCTCGAGTACCCCACCAAGCATCGCGAGCCTTACGGCAAGATTATTGACGTACTGGGTGATCCGGCTGATGGCGGTATGGTTACCACGCTGGCGATTGAGGCGTTCGAGATCCCGGCACGCTTCCCCGACGGTGTCATCAAGAAGGCCGACAAATGGGGCGGTGAAGTGCGTGAGGCCGACAAAGCCGGCCGTACCGATATCCGCGACCTGCCGCTGGTTACCATTGACGGTGCCGATGCGCGTGACTTCGATGACGCCGTCTATGCCGAGAAAACCGCGGACGGCTGGCGGCTGATTGTCGCGATTGCCGATGTTTCGCATTACGTCACCGTTGGTGACGCGATTGATAAAGAAGCCACCAAGCGCGGCACGTCGGTGTACTTCCCGGACCGTGTCGTGCCGATGTTGCCCGAGTCATTGTCGAACGGTTTGTGTTCCTTGAACCCGAATGTCGATCGCTTGTGCATGGTTTGCGATATGCAGGTGCTCGCATCCGGCAAGGTGAAAGAGTCCACCTTTTATAAAGGTGTGATGCGTTCACACGCGCGGCTGACCTACAGCCAGGTGAACGCGGCGGTTCAGGATAAAGACGCAGAAGCATTGAAGGTGGTCGGCGACCGGTTGCCGCAACTCGAAACACTGTACGAACTGTTCGCTGCGTTTCTGGCCCGCCGTAAAAAACGTGGCGCACTCGAGCTTGAGATTCCCGAGGTGCGCATCCAGATGGGTGCCGACGGACACATTGATCGTATCGCGCCTATACACAGAAACGACGCCCACAAGCTTATCGAAGAATGCATGATCGCCGCCAATGTTGAGGCCGGTAAGTTTCTGCACAAGCATAAGATGCCCACGTTGTACCGCGTTCACGAGGGGCCGTCGGAAGACAAGTTTGAAGAGCTCCGTGTGATGCTGCAGGAACTCGATATCAAGGTGGCATCGGAGGTCGTTAAAAAACCGGCCGAGCTGAACCGCATATTGCAGCAGTTATCGGAGCGCCCCGATTTTGCAGTGATGGCGACCGCCGTCTTAAGAACGATGTCGCGTGCGGTGTATCAGCCGCAGAAAGTGGGCCACTTCGGGCTGGCGCTCGAAACCTACGCTCATTTCACGTCACCGATCCGGCGTTACCCTGACTTGCTCGTGCATCGCGGTATTCAGCACATTGTTGAAGGCGGTAAGCCGGCGAAGTTTGCTTACGACCCGGATGCGATGGACGTGCTCGGCCGCAGTACCTCGGCCTGTGAAAAACGTGCCGACGACGCCACCCGCGATGTCGAGGGACGTCTCAAGTGTCTCTATATAGAAGAGCACGTCGGCGATACCTTCAACGGTGTCATCACCGGTGTTACGCATTTCGGCATTTTTGTCACGCTCGAAGACCTGTTCGTTGAAGGTCTGGTGCACGTGACGGGCCTGAGCAACGACTACTATCATCTGGAGCATGGCGGTCTGCAGCTCAAGGGTGAGCGCACCGGCCGCACCTTTGGTTTGGGCGACAAGATTAAAGTCAGGGTTGCCCGCGTCGACGTCGATGACGCTAAGATTGATCTGTCACCGGTAGAAGATTAAAGATTATGAGGCATCATGAGTAGGCGGGGGCCCGGCAGAAGGCGCGGCGTTGAAAAGCGCGGTCGCGGCAAGGAACGCAAAGAGCGCAAGCACGATAGTCGCTATTTCGTCTGCGGCATCAATGCGCTGAACCAGTTGCTCGAGTCCGACCCCGAACGCTTGCGTGAGCTTTATCTGAAAGCCGACCTTGGTCGCGAACGCTTAAGCCGGATTTCAACCGACCCGAAGCACATGATCTGCCCGGTGCATCACGTCGACGATGAAGAGCTGTACCGGCTGGCCGGTACCGAGAACCATCAAGGTGTCGTCGCCAGTATCACCCCACCCGAATTGCTCGATGATAATGCGGCCCTCGAACTGCTCGAAGGCATCGAGAACCCGCTGATTCTGATACTCGATTCGGTGCACGACCCGCGTAACCTGGGTGCCTGTCTGCGCACGGCAGAAGCGGCCGGCGCCGATCTCGTGGTCGTGCCGCGCAGCCGCTCGCCGGAACTCACGCCCACCGTCAGCAAGGTGGCCTCGGGTGCGGCCGAAATTCAGAAAATCGCGCGGGTCAGCAATCTGGCCCGGTTTCTGAAGGAATTGCAGGAGGCGGGTGTCTGGCTGGTCGGCACCGACGGCGACGCAGAGCAGAGCCTGTTTGACCAGAGCCTCACGCAACCCGTCGCCCTGATCATGGGTGCTGAAGGCGAGGGAATACGCCGTCTCACGCGGGAACACTGCGATTTACTCGTCAATTTGCCACTGCACGGTACGGTCGAGAGCCTGAACCTGTCGGTGGCCGCCGGCATCGGTCTCTACGAGATTCTGCGGCAGCGCGGCAGGACCTGACTTTTATCTCTGCCGGGCGCTTGTAACTCCCTGATTCCTCTTGTAGGATGCGCATCCCCGCACATGAGCGGGGCACTCTCTGCCACACCGAATAGGTCGGGTGGCTTTAATCCGTAGGGAGCTACAATGAGACACTACGAACTGGTATTTCTGGTCCATCCAGATCAGAGCGAGCAGGTTCCTGCCATGCTCGAACGCTACACAGGCATTATCACCGATAGCGGTGGTACGGTTCATCGCCTGGAAGACTGGGGTCGCCGTCAACTGGCGCACACCATCAACAAGAACGTTCACAAAGCGCATTACATTCTGATGAACATCGAATGTGACAAACCCGCTGTTGCCGAACTCGAAAACCTCTTCAAGTTCAACGATGCAGTTCTGCGTCACCTGCTGATCAAGCGTGACGAAGCTGTAACCGAAGCTTCACCGCTGGCGAAATCCGAGTCTGATAAAGGCGACGAAGAAAAGCCTAAGGTTGAAGAAAAGCCTGCTGCCAAGGAAGAAAAACCTGCAGCAAAAGCTGAAGAAGCTCCGGCCGAAGAAGCTAAAGAAGCAGCATCTGAAGAAGCAGCCGAAGAAAAGGCTGAAGAACCTGCTGCAGACAAGAACGAAGAGACCGCAGCCTAAGGGCGCGGTAACAGGAGAATTTAAAAATGAGTCGTTATTTCAGACGTCGTAAATACTGTCGTTTCACCGCAGAGGGTGTCAAAGAGATCGATTACAAAGATCTGGACACGCTGCGTAACTACGTTACAGAGACAGGCAAGATCGTACCGAGCCGCATTACCGGCACCAAAGCGATCTATCAGCGTCAGCTGGCTACCGCAGTAAAACGCGCCCGCTTTCTGGCGCTGCTGCCGTACACCGACCGCCATTAGTCAGTAGCGCGTCTGCCGGTGTTTTACGGCAGGCATCGACACGAAGACTGATGGCAGGTTTTGCCGCCTGGCTGGCGGGACATCGATTTCGCCGGATAGCGTTTATCGCCGGATTGTTTCCGTTGCCTTTCACAGGCCTCGTGAGCGCGGCAATAGTCGTGTTCAGTGCTGCCAGCTACGGGCCGCGCAAGGCGCTGACCGAAGTCAGCATGGCGCTGCTGCTGTTGGTGCTGATGGGGCTGCTGGTCGGCAGCGATATTGTGGCATTGGCGGGTGGCGCACTGTTGAGCTGGGGTTTTGCCTGTTTGTTAGGCAGCCTGGTACACCGCTACCGCTCGCTGACACTGGCACTGCAATCGGCAGTTTTAGTGAGCATCACCGGGATGGCACTGTTTGTGCTGATCATCGGTGACGATCAGGCCTTTTGGCTGGCTTGGCTGAACAGCTTCACCAACGAGCTTAGTGCTCAGGGAATGGAGTCGTTCGAGCCGGCGGTGCTGGAGCAGCTGTCGGTCATTATGACAGCGACAGTCAGCGCCAGCTTTTTGCTAAGCGCCATACTGGCCTTGTTACTTGGTACCGCATGGTGGGCCGGTTTGCAGGGCGGCAGTCTGGGCCAGCTGTTTCGCAGCTTCAGCCTGGGCTACATCGTCGGTGGCGTGGCAGCCCTGTTGGGAATTGCCGCGTTAGTCGGCTTACCGCTGGCCGGCGACATGCTGGTGGTAACGAGCTTGGGCTTTGTTTTACAAGGCATTGCGGTGTTGGCCTGCTGGGCCGAGCAGCGCAAATGGTCAGGCAGTTGGTGGGCGATCGTGATTGTGCCGCTGCTGCTGATGGCAATTTTGCCGGTTCCGGCTGCCCTGGTGGCAATGGGGCTGGCAGCAATCGGATTTATTGACAACTGGTATTCTCTGCGCCCGCAAGTAGGACACAAATAGTCCGTTGGGTGTGGTTTAATTGAAGGTCAGCCGCGAAGGCTGCAGGAGACAAGCAAGATGGAACTCATACTGCTGGAAAAGGTTGAAAACCTTGGCAACATCGGTGACGTAGTCAACGTTAAACCGGGTTATGGCCGTAACTTTCTGGTACCGAAGGGCAAGGCTAAGCCTGCTACTGCGGAAAACATCAAAGCATTGGAATCACGCCGCGCTGAACTCGAAGCTGCTGCAGCCGAAGAGCGGAAAGCCGCTGAAGATCGCGCTGCGAAAATCGAGGCTCTGGGTGTTCTTACTATCGCCGCCAAAGTCGGTGAAGAAGACAAGCTGTTTGGTTCGCTTGGCAATGTGGATATTGCCGAGGCAGTGACCACAGCCGGTGTTGAACTCGAGCGCAATGAAGTGCGTTTGCCTGAAGGCCCGATTCGTCAGGCCGGCGAGCACGACATCGACGTGCATCTGCATGCCGACGTGAATGTGGTCGTTAAAATCATCGTTGTCGACGAGGGCGGCAGCGAAGAATAAACAATCCCCGGGGGGTTAGCGTCAATGGTTGAGGTGGTTCGGCATTCGGAAGGCCCTATGTCTCTGGCAGACCGTGCCAGTTTGCCACCTAACTCCCCTGAGGCAGAGCAATGGCTGCTTGGCGGCCTGATGCTCGACAACCTGATGTTCGATGCGGTCGCTGACCGCATCGACGCAGTTGATTTCTACCGTCAGGATCACCGCCTGATCTTTGAGGCCATCGCCGCGCACAAGGGCGATGCCGCCGACCCTGTCACTCTGTCCGAGTGGCTCAAGCGTAATAACAAACTTGAAGATGCCGGCGGGCTGGCTTATCTCACCCGTCTGGCCAGCGATGTTTCCAGTGCAGCCAACGTGGCTGCCTACGCCGATATTATTCACGAGCAGGCACTACTGCGTGAACTGATCCATGTCGGCAACGAAATTGCGGCATCGGCTTACAGCCCCGATGGGCAGGAAGCCAAAGAGCTGGTCGATCAGGCCGAGAGTGCGGTGTTCAACATTGCCGATAAAGGCAGTCGCGGTAAATCCGGTTTTCAGTCACTCAGTGATCGTTGTATGGATCTGGTCGATATCCTCGACAAGCGCCACGAAGCCGGCAATGCCATTACCGGTCTGGCCTCCGGCTTCAACGACTTCGATAATCTGACCCAGGGCCTGCAGGGCGGCGATCTGGTGATTCTGGCTGCACGCCCGTCGATGGGTAAAACCACGCTGGCACTGAACATTGCTGAATACTCGGCGTTCAAGCCCGAGCCGACGCCGGTCGCTATCTTCAGTATGGAGATGTCGATCGACCAGCTGGCTTTGCGTTTTATCTCGTCACTGGGGCAGGTAGGGCAGGGCAGCCTGCGTAACGGTCAGTTTTCCGAGCAGGACTGGTCGCGAATCAATGCCGCCATCGCCCAGATGAATCAGGCGCCGGTGTATATCGATGACACGCCGGCACTCAGTCCGACAGAGGTTCGGGCCCGCGCCCGGCGGCTGAAACGCCAGCACGGCATTGGCCTGGTTGTCGTCGATTATCTACAGTTGATGCAGGTGCCTGGTTCGAACGAAAACCGCACCACCGAAATTTCTGCGATTTCACGCGCGCTGAAGTCTTTGGCACGTGAACTCGAAGTGCCGGTTATCGCGCTGTCGCAGCTCAACCGTAGTGTTGAGCAACGCCCCGACAAGGTTCCGGTTATGTCTGACCTGCGTGAGTCGGGTGCGATCGAGCAGGACGCCGACCTGATCATGTTTATTTATCGTGACGAGGTCTACAACGAAGACTCGCCACGCAAAGGGCAGGCCGACATCATCATTGCGAAGCATCGTAATGGCGAGTTAGGGCGTTTCCCGTTAACGTTCCGCGGTAAGTTCTCGCGGTTCGAAAACTTTATTCCTGAAGCCGAGATCGAGAGCTTTACGTGAGCCAGACGGCCGTTGCTGTCATCCATTCGGCAGCTATCCAACACAATTTCCGACTGTTAAAAGAAAAAGCCGCCGGCTGCAAAGTTATGCCGGTGCTGAAAGCTAATGCCTACGGGCACGGCATGGTGGCCGTTGCAAAGCTGTTGCCTGAAGCCGATGCATTTGCCATCGCCCGCATCGATGAAGGGGTCAAGCTACGCAACGCCGGTATAGAACAGCGTTTGGTCGTGCTGGGCGGCTGCATCGACCAAGTGGAGTTGGTGCGGGCTATGGAGCACGGTCTTGATCTGGTCGTGCATCACGCCGTGCAGCTTGAATTACTGAATAGCTATCAGGGTGGCCGGCAGGTACGGGTATGGGTGAAGGTCGATACCGGCATGGGACGCCTCGGGTTCGACCCCGCCGAGTTGCCACAGGTGTTGCAGCATCTGGCTGACTGTGAGGCAGTAACCGGGCAGCCGGTTGTCATGTCGCATCTCGCCTGTGCTGATGAGCCTGATAACGATATGACGCTGCGCCAGATTGAACGCTTCGGGCATTGTCTCGGGGAATCACTGATTAATTTTGGTGGCGATGTCAGCATTGCGAACTCCGCCGGCATTCTGCAGTGGCCCGAGGCCCTGCAGCCTTCAGAAAAATTTCACTACACCGGCGACAACTGGGTGCGCCCGGGCCTGGCACTTTATGGCGTGTCCCCGGTTAACGGCCGAACAGCCGCCGACTTAGGTCTGCAGCCTGCAATGACTTTCCGCTCACGGCTGATTACCGTGAAGCCGATTAAAACCGGCGATAGTGTCGGCTATGGCGCCGACTATGTGGCCGCGCACGATAGCGTGTTCGGTGTGGCTGCCGTCGGTTACGGTGATGGTTATCCGCGCGGTATTGCAGAAGGCACGCCGGTGCTGGTTAACGACAAACGCGCTGCAATTATCGGGCGGGTTTCAATGGACCTGATCGCTATTGACCTTGCAGGGCAGCCCGACGCGAAGCCCGGTGATGTGGTCGAGCTCTGGGGCGAGCAGCTTGAGGTGCAGGAGATTGCCGAATGCGCCGGCACGATAGCCTATGAGTTGCTGACCCAACTCAGTCGCCGCCCGCCGCGGGAACTGGATTAGCTGCCATCTTCCAACTTTTAAGGGGTCAGACCCCGCACTAGAAAGCTCTTTGATTTTGCCGCGATTGGGGTCTGACCCCAATCTTGACCACAGTCTTGCCCCATAAAAACCAACAACAAAAAAGCCCGCTGTAAGCGGGCTTTTTTTCTGGTGTCTGAAAAGCTATCAGCTTGTAAAGAAGCCCATCTTCACGCCGAGCAATTCGATAACGTCGTTATCGGAAAGCTTGCGTGCCGGACCACTCAAGTCCTGGCCGTTTACTTTGGCTGCAGGGCCACCGCTTTGCTTGTCGACCTGCACGATGTAGTACGAGTTGCCGCGACGGGTGAGTGCAATAACCTGTTTGCCGGGGCGGCCCAGTGTGGTCAGCGGTTTGTTCAGGTCCAGTTCGCGCCCGGCCATGCTGCCACTTAACACCTGGATCTTCGCAGGCTGATTGGCGGTGCCGAGTGCGGCACCTTTCGGCGGCGTTGCTGCTTGTGCGGAGCGGGCCTTGGAAATAGGTGTCGGTGGCGGCGGTGTATCCGAGGCCATCGTCCGGGTTTCCGGCGGTTCTGCAGGTGGTCTTGCAGGCGGCGGTGCAGAAGGCGTCGGCGGTGCCGGCGGAGGGTCATTTCTGAAGACCGGTGCTTTATAGGTACCCGAGCCCATGCCGGCAGCTTTAGCAGCCGAGCGCTGCACAGCTTCCTGAGAGCTGTCGATAATCATTGTCCGGGCGAATTCATCATCCTCTTCTTCTTCAACGTTGCTACTGATGAATTTCAGCTGATGATGGCCGATAGTGATGACGTCGTTGTGCTGTAGAGCATGTTTCTTGATCAGCTTGCCGTTGACATAGGTGCCGTTGGTGCTGTTCAGGTCTTCAAGAAACGAGTCATTGAGAATGTTGATGATCAGGGAGTGATGGCCGCTGACTGCGGGATTATCGATGCGCACATCGTTATCCGGCAGGCGCCCGACCGTGTAGCGCTCCTTGCTCATGTTGTATTCGGCCATTACCTGGCCGCTCAGGGTTAGGATTAAACGTGCCATATCATCGCCCGATCAGTTTGCGAAGCATGCTCAACAGGCCGGTCTTTGCCGGAAATGGTTCTAATACCTGTATCAGCATGACTGAAATATTGTCCTTGCCCCCGTGCTCGTTACTGAGCTTGACTAGTTGCTCAGCAACCTTGTCAAGACTAGCACTAAAAGTCTTGATAGTTAAGTGAATTTCTTCATCATCCACCATATCAGATAAGCCGTCAGAGCAAAGTAAATAAACGTCTCCGGGCTCGACCGCGAGTTCCTGCACCTCGACCTGCACTACATTGTCGACACCGAGAGCCCGGGTTACATAGTTTTTGTTGGTCGAGCGCTCAGCTTCCTGACGCGAGTAAAAGCCCCGGTCGACCAGTTCCTGCAGTAGCGAGTGGTCGAGCGTGACGCGCTCCAGTTTGTTCTTCCGCAGCCGGTACAAGCGTGAGTCACCGACATGAGCGACAGACACGCGATTGTCGAAGAACATACCGGCGACAATGGTTGTACCCATGCCGGAACAGGCTTCCTGACTGTGTGCTGTCTGATGAATAATTTTATTGGCGCGCGAGATTGCATCGCGTAACACCGTGGTCTGGCGCATCAGGCCGGTGTCGGCATGGCGTTCGTGTCGTTTTTCACGCGCACAGGCTTCGGTCGTCAGGTCATAGACCGTTTTCACAGCAATACCGCTGGCAACTTCGCCGGCGTTGTAACCGCCCATGCCGTCGGCGAGCACCACCATGCCGGTATCAGCATTGGTGCTGATGGCATCCTCATTGTGCTCGCGGACCCGCCCGGTATCGGTTACGGCTGCGATTGCGAGTTTATTTTTTAAGCTCATTGTCGCCTGATCGCCTTACATCTGTTCCTGAGATTTGCCACAGCTTCACCCCCGGAGCCTAAACCGCGAATTGTTCGCGGCATGCTCGTAGCGCTAATGCCATCGCTTTACCGTTTTGATAACGGTCTGCCGGGTTTTTAGCAAGGGACTTCTTCACAATTATGCTAACGCACTCCGGTAAGTCCGAGCGCAGCTCTGAAATCGGTCTGGGATCTTCATGCACGATCTTGTCCATCAGCTGCGGGATTGAGTCGGCCCGAAACGGCGGAGCCCCTGTCAGCAGGTGATACAACGTTACACCGAGCGAGTAAAGGTCGGATTGGCCGGTTACTCCACTGGCGGACAGTTGCTCCGGTGACATGTACGACGGTGTGCCCAGAATTACGCCGGTTTTGGTGCGACTGGTGTCGGTTAGTCGCGCAATACCGAAGTCGGTAATTTTCAAACGGTCGGTCGTCGCGTCGTACATGATATTGGCGGGCTTTACGTCGCGATGAACTACATTCTGACCGTGGGCATAGTCCAGAGCTTCCGCCGCACGCGCAATCAGTTCCATGACGTGTTTTGGTTTCAATAACTTGCTGCGGTCGGCGAATTCGATTAACGGCGTACCGGAGAAGTATTCCATTGCCAGATAGGCAATGTTCTTGTGTTCGCCGATGTCGTAGATACCGACAATGTCCGGGTGGTTCAGGCGACCGGCCGATTCGGCTTCGCGGGCAAACTGCGCCCGTGCTTTGTGCAGCTGGGTTTCATCAAACTCGTCCGCTAGCGCGATAGTCTTAATGGCAACCTTGCGTTGAATGGTGGGGTCGATGCCTAAGTAAACGGTCGACATGGCACCGCGGCCCAGAGTCTTGATGATTTCATAGCGGCCCAATTGTTTGCCGTTACCACCGGGTTTCATCGCTTTGTCGGGGCCGTTCTCGGGTTTGCGTTTTTTACTGCCGGAGATGCGATGCAGTTTTTCGGCAACGTCCATGTAGTCCGGATCAACTTCCGACAGGTAGCGCAGCGCCTGCTCGGCTTTGGCGAACTCGCGGGTTTCGGCGTACTGGTCGGCGATATCGTAAATCTTGCGCTTGGTGATAGCGTTCGGACGCTTCTGACGGAGTACCGAATACTCAAGGTCGAGCGAATCGGTTGATGACTGTGCCATCAGGGTTTTCAAGCTCATGGTGGTATTGCGGCGGCGTCCGTAGCCGACGCCCCGGAACAACGTGATCACGATGACGCTGACAGTTACGAATAAAGATGTGGTGGCCAGCTGAACCCATATCTGCTGTTCCGACAGCATCCAGGATTCAATGCCCACCAGAATGCCACCGGCGGAAATGCCGGCGATCATCGAGGCCATCCAGGGCATCCGTGGTAACAAAATCAGTGAAGCGGCAACCAGTATCACAAGCGCACCGGTTTCCAGCGGTTCCAGCCAGAGAGGGCGCTTAATGGTCTTGTTGTCTATCAGGTTAGACACGGCAGTAGCCGTTAATTCCAGCACCGACATATTGGCGTTGACCGGCGTGGTATACCCCGGCACTCCGGCGTAATCGACTTCGCCAACAAGCACCACGCGATCCCGTATCAATGCCGGGTTAAATGACCCGCTCAGCAATTCGTTGTAGCCGAGTGTCCTGAAGACAGGCGAGCCATTCGCGTTGGCATAAAAGGCATTTAGCAAAGTCGGGGTGAATATCTGCCCGGCAGCTTCAACCGAGCCGTTGTTCAAGAGCTTGGCACCGGAGTCGCCACCGTAGGCTGCATACACCGCCAGCGGCAATGAAGGAAAGACCATGCCCTGGCCCTGCAGCACCAGTTGCGACTGACGGACGACGTTGTCGTTATCCGCTGCATACTTGTTGAACCCGATACCTTGGAAGCTCACACAAATGTCTGCTTCCGGCATATTGAAATTACGCACGGTTGCTATCTTGCGTGTATCTGCTTCTGCACCGACGTCAACAGCGTGCCGGGTGCAGTCTCGTGACGGGTCATCCGATGCTGATAAGTTATCGCTGATGCTGGTCGCCATGAGAACGTTGCCGAGTTTGTCGTATGCTGCGACAACATCTCTTCGTTCGTGATACTGCTCTTGCAGAATAGCCGCAGTTTGCACGAGAGAGTTCGTATCCATCGTCGTGCTTTGGCCTGCGCTGTCACCCAATTTACGGATAGCGCGGAGTTGCTCCATGCTGACCATCTCGGGAAAACGCAGCGGTTGGGTGACGGCAATCAAACGCGCACCGGCTTCATCAAGCTGCTGCAGGAGCGGCAGCATGCTGGCGGCGGACCAGATGTCAGTTTGTTCATCGAGTTTCGGGTTAACGGTGACCAGCAAAATCTCCTGGCTGGCGGCGTTATACTGACGCAATTGCAGGTGGTCGTAGAACTGGTTTTCAAGCCAGTCAACGCGCCCTAAAACGGCGAGCGTTAACGCTAGCAGCAGCGGCAGCAGCATGCCTGCCCAGCTATTGCCGCGGGGGCGTTCGTTTGTGGTGTCATCCGACATAGGCGAATAGTAGAGGTTTGGGCGTGCCCGAACTGAGACCCAATTGGAATTTCGCAAGGTTTTATGCGGTTTTCAGCGCGATATCGGCCGCAGCATGAGATAGAGTTCACAGTTTTCCCGCCTGCAGAGCTAAGCTCGTGGCACGGCAACAGATACGGAGATTATCGATGAGCAAGGCGCAGGCGTCTTACCAATGCGGAGAATGCGGCGGTCACAGCGTGAAATGGCAGGGCCAGTGCCCGGCCTGCGGCGCCTGGAATTCATTGCAGGCAGTTACCCGCGTTGCCCCTGCCCGGGGCGGTTACGCCGGTGAAGTGCAAGGCAGCAAGCTGGTCGATGTGCAGGACAATGCAGCGGATCGTGTCGACACCGGTATCACCGAGTTCGACCGTGTGCTCGGCGGCGGTCTGGTGGGTGGTTCAGTCGTTCTGATCGGTGGTGATCCCGGTATCGGTAAATCCACCTTGTTGTTGCAGGCTGCAGGTGCCCGTTCGCTGAATGATGAGGTGCTGTACGTCACCGGCGAAGAATCGTTGCAGCAGATTGCATTGCGGGCCCGCAGGCTTGAGGTAAATCCCGACGGCTTAAGCGTGTTGGCAGAAACCTGTGTCGAGCGCATTACTGCGGCGGCAGAAGGTAATGCGCGTTGCCTGATTGTCGACTCCATCCAAACCATTTTCAGTGAAGCTTTACCGTCTGCACCGGGCTCGGTGGCGCAACTGCGTGAGTGTGCTGCACAACTGGTGCGCCTCGCCAAAACGACCGGCATTACCGTCATTCTGGTCGGTCATGTGACGAAGGACGGCAATATTGCCGGGCCGCGCGTGCTCGAGCATATGGTTGATGTGGTGTTGTATTTTGAAAGCGAGAGCGGCAGCCGTTACCGGATTCTGCGGGCGGTGAAGAACCGCTTCGGCGCTGCCAACGAGTTAGGCGTGTTCGCGATGGCCGATAACGGCATGCGCGAAGTCAAAAACCCTTCGGCGATCTTCTTGTCGCAACACCCCGAAGCCATTCCCGGCAGCGTCGTCACTGCAGCGTTTGAGGGCAGCCGGCCATTGTTGATCGAGGTGCAGGCACTTGCAGACCTGTCAGGCACCGGCCAGTCGCGGCGTTTGGCCGTAGGTATGGATCAGAACCGCTTATCGATGATGCTGGCAACATTGAGCCGGCACGGCGGCATCGCAGCCTACGATCAGGATATTTTCATCAACGTTGTCGGTGGCGTGAAGATTACAGAAACATCCGCCGACCTCGCGGCGATGACGGCTATTGTTTCGTCGATTCGTAACCGCCCGGTGCCGCGCTCTACGCTGGTTTTCGGTGAGGTCGGTCTGGCCGGGGAAATCCGTCCGGTAGCGTTTGGCGAGGAACGGTTGCGCGAGGCCGCCAAGCGCGGGTTTAATGCCGCGGTGGTGCCGCGTGGCAATTTGCCGAAGAAGCCTATCGAGGGGATGCAGTTAACCGGTGTTGATTATTTGCGCGGTGCCATAGAAGCACTGAATCTCGACTAATCTACGTTTTGCCCGTCCGGATCGTTCAGCGTCAGGCAGGCGCTTCTTCCTCAGGCTGTGCCGGTTCAATCCGCACGGACTTCACCACGTTCTCGCTGGTCTCAAGAATCTCGACAGGGTAGTGGTTCAGGGTTAGCCCGGTTCCCGTTTCAGGAATGTCTTCCAGGTGTTCGAGTATTAAGCCGTTAAGCGTCTTAGGTCCGTCGGTCGGGAGGCGCCAGTTCATCATCCGGTTCAGTTCGCGAACGTTGGCGCTGGCGTCAACCACATAACCGCGTCCCTGAATGTCGGCCTTAACGTCTGCGTGTGCCGCGACCGGTTCACTGGTGAAGTCGCCGACTATTTCCTCCAGCAGGTCTTCCATCGTGACAAGTCCCTGAATGTCACCGTATTCATCGACGACCAACGCAGTTCTCTGGCGGGCCTGCTGAAACTGCACCAGTTGACTGTTCAGCGGTGTGCCTTCAGGTACAAAGTAGGGCTGTTCCATCAGGCGCTCAAGATCGCCGGGCTTGAGTTCATCAATAGAACCGGACTGCACCAGGCTCTTCATATGCAGCATTCCGACAACGTTGTCGATACTGTCGCGGTACACGGGCAAACGCGTGAAGTTACTGTTGCGAATGGCTTGCAGCAGATCTTCCCAGTCATCTTCAAGGTCAAGACCGACCACTTCATTTTGCGGCACCATAATGTCATCAACGGTGATTTCTTCGAGCTGCAAAATGCCCATCAGCATTTTCTGGCGCTTACGCGGCAGCCGCTCGCCGGATTCGCCGACCAGCGTTCGCAGCTCTTCAATTGATATGGCTTGCTCGCCGCCGGATTCCGGTTTTACACCGAACAGGCGCAGCATGCCGTTGGCCACGAGGTTGATCAGCCAGACGAGCGGGTACGCAAGCTTCATCAACGGGTAGTAAATGTAGCTGGCCGGGAAGGCCAGCTTCTCCGGATGCAGAGCCGCCCAGGTCTTCGGCATGACTTCGGCAAATATCAAGACGACCAGCGTGAAGATGAAGGTGCCAAGGGCTACTGCCGCGGTGCCGCCCAAACGGAGGCTGACCACTGAAACGAGTGCTGCCGCCGAGAAGTTGACGAGGTTGTTACCGAACAGAATGAGCCCGATCAGTCGGTCGGGTCTTTGCAATAAAGCCTCCGCAAGACGCGCACCACGATGCCCGCCGCTGGCCAGATGCCGCAGCCGGTATCGATTAACACGCATGAGAGCTGTTTCAGTTCCGGAAAAGAACGCCGAACAAAGAAGCAACAGAAAAAGCAGACCGAATAAAGCCCCTAGGGGGACGTCGTCACTCAACTGAGTGACCTCCTGTACAGCAATACATAGCGCCATGTTGCGACTCGGCACAGCATTCTGTCAAGCATATCTGTGCCACCTGCACGGCTGTTGTAACAGCGCCGGCACTTGTGCAATTGCGGGCTGCATAGCCGGTCTTTCCGGTTACAATAGCGGCCCGCCGGAGGTGTGCGGTTGCTGCGGTTCCTAAGGGTGGCGCAGCATTGGTTTCAGGTTCTAATAAACAATTCAGGATGGTTTGATGTTTGCCACTTTAAGTACGCGACTCAAGGACGTTACCAACAAGCTGCGTGGTCGCGGCAAGCTTACTGAAGACAATGTACGCGGTGTGATTCGCGAAGTACGTCAGGCGCTGCTGGAAGCCGACGTTGCGTTACCGGTTGTAAAAAGCTTTGTAGCCGGTGTGCGCGTGCGGGCGCTTGGCACCGAGGTCTCCGCCAGCCTCAACCCGGGTCAGGTGTTCGTTAAAATCATCAAGAGTGAGCTTACGCGCACTCTGGGTGAGGGCGAATCGGAACTCAACCTGAAGCAGCAACCACCGGCGATCATTCTGCTGGCAGGTCTGCAGGGTGCGGGTAAAACCACCAGTGCCGCCAAACTTGCTGCCTATCTGAAGCAGAAGCAGAAAAAGAAGACCTTGCTGGTCAGTCTCGATACCCGCCGCCCGGCAGCGATGCAGCAATTGCAGACGCTGGCCGAAGGTGTGGGTGCAGAATTCATGCCGTTCGCCGAAGGCGACGTGCCGGTCAGAATTGCCGAGCAGGCCATTGCCGAAGCGAAAGTCCGTCAGGCCGACGTACTGATTTTGGATAGCGCCGGCCGCACGCGCCTCGACCAGGCGTTGCTCGACGAGTTAGCCGAAGTGCATCAGTTGGCGCAGCCCATTGAAACATTGTTCGTGATCGACAGCATGGCCGGCCAGGATGCAGTTCAGGTTGCGCAGGCTTTCGGTGAAGCCTTGCCACTGACCGGCGTTATTGTGACCAAGGTTGATGGTGACGCCCGCGGTGGTGCGGCGCTGTCGGTTAAATCGGTAACCGGTAAGCCCATCAAGTTCTTAGGTACCGGCGAGAAAACTGACGCGTTGGAAGTCTTTGACGCTGATCGTATGGCATCGCGAATTCTCGGTATGGGCGACGTTATCGGTCTGGTCGAAGAAGTCGAACAGAAAGTAGATAAGGAAAAAGCCGCCAAGCTGGCGAAGAAAGTTAAGGCGGGCAAGTCGTTTGATTTGAATGATCTGCGCGACCAGCTACAGCAAATGATGAATATGGGCGGCCTCGCCGGGCTGGCGGAAAAACTGCCGCTGCCCGGGAATATCGACGCGAAAGCCATGCAAAAAGGCATGGATGACAAGTTGCTGGGTCGGCAGGTGGCCATTATTAATTCCATGACACCGCAGGAGCGGCGTTTCCCGAAAATGATCAACGGTTCCCGCAAGAAGCGCATCGCTGCGGGCTCCGGCCTGGCTGTCCCGGACGTCAATCGCCTGCTGAAGCAGCACTTGCAGATGCAGAAAATGATGAAAAAGGTCGCCAAGGGCGGAATGGGGCGGATGCTGCAGGGTCTGGGCGGTCTGGGCGGCCCCGGTGGCCCCGGCGGGCCCGGCGGAATGGGCGGCGGCGGTGGTGGATTCCCCGGCTAGGGTTATCTAAACCATTGATTATAAAGGGCCTTGCCACGTAAGGCCTGATTAAAGAGGGCTTTTCGATTAATTGGGCTTTAATTGCCTCCGGGTGGTTCCACGAGCCTGATTTTTCAAGTAAAATTCCGCGCTTACAAATTCCCGTCGGTAGCAAGTTTGGCCGGAAGCCTGTTTTGAGGCTGTCTGCTCATGCTATCGACTGCATATCCGATTAATTCTCTGGAGTTTTTGAAGAATGGTTAGCATCCGTTTAGCACGGGGCGGCGCTAAGAAGCGACCCTTTTACCACGTAGTCGCTACTGATCGTCGCAATCGCCGCGATGGTCGTTACCTTGAGCGTCTTGGTTTCTTTAATCCTCGCGCCACTGGTGGCGAGGAAAAGTTGCGTTTGGATCTTGAGCGTATCGACTACTGGATCAGTCAGGGCGCTAAGCCTTCTGATCGGGTTGCCGAGCTCGTTAAGGGTTTTCGCAAAGAAGCAGCAAAAGCTGCGTAACTGATTTTTTACTTCGTACGTTGTGGCTGCTGACAGCCGACAGGTTTTGCTTGGCAAGATTTCCGGAGCGTACGGAATTAAAGGTTGGGTCAAGGTGCATTCCTTTACCAGCCCTGTAGAAAACATCATCGACTATCTGCCCTGGGATTTGCGTTCCGGTAAAGAGATCAGACAGTTGGATGTGGTCGAAGGCAGGTCGCACGGTAAAGGGCTCGTCGTCAGACTGGAAGGTGTTGACGACAGAACCGCAGCAGAAGCGCTGCGCGGCGCCGAAATTTTTGTAGAGCGCTCGCAACTCCCGGCAACGGCTGAGGGCGAGTACTACTGGGAAGACCTGCTGGGCCTGACGGTCGTTGATCAAAACGATGTCACGCTGGGCAAGGTGGACCAATTGTTAGATACCGGTGCGAACGATGTGCTGGTGGTTGTCGGTGATGAAAGGCATGTGATTCCTTACATCAGCGGCGATGTGGTCACGTCGGTTGATCTGGATGAGGCAATCATCCGTGTTAACTGGCTGGCACCGGAATAAGGTCGGTGTTGTGAAAATAGGCGTTATCAGTCTGTTTCCGGAGCTGACCGAAACGATGGTGTCTTACGGCGTGCTCGGTAGAGCGGTCGAAAGGGACCAGATAGAGGTTAACTGTGTAAATCCGAGAGACTTCACAGAAGACCGGCACCAAAGTGTGGATGATCGCCCCTACGGTGGCGGCCCCGGTATGGTGATGAAGGTTGAGCCGGTACGCAAAGCTATTGAAGCGGCGCGTGCTGAATTGCCCGAAGGCAGTCCGGTGATTTTTCTCGGGCCGCAGGGCAGGAAGTTTGACCAATCGGTTGCTACCGAGTTATCGCAGCAGCCCGGCTTTATGCTGGTGGCAGGGCGGTACGAAGGGTTTGATGAACGCTTGCTGGAAAGTGAGTGCGACGATGAAATTTCGCTGGGCGACTTTGTCTTAAGCGGAGGAGAAGTTGCCGCAGCAGCGATCATCGATTCGGTGGCGCGTTTGTTGCCGGGAGTGCTCGGTGATGATGCGTCGGCAGAGCAGGATTCGTTTGTTGACGGCCTGCTCGATTGCCCGCACTACACGCGGCCGGAAGAATACGAGGGCAAGGCGGTGCCCGCAGTGTTGCTGAATGGCAATCACGAAGAAATCCGCCGCTGGAGGCTGAAACAGTCTTTGGGCAGAACCTGGCAACGGCGCCCGGATTTGCTGGAGGCGAAACAGTTAAGTGAAGAAGAGCAAGCTCTTCTCGATGAATTTATCGCTGAACAATCTTAGTTGTTGTTTGGCTGAACAAACTTGAAACTAGTGAGATTAAGGTCATGAGTGACATTATTAAGCAACTCGAAGCTGAACAAATGGATCGCGAGATCCCGGAATTTGGTCCCGGTGACACCGTTGTCGTTCAGGTACGTGTTCGTGAGGGTAACCGTGAGCGTTTGCAGGCCTATGAAGGTGTTGTTATCGCGAAGCGTAACCGCGGTCTGAATTCAGCATTTACCGTTCGCAAGATTTCGCACGGCGAAGGTGTTGAACGTGTATTCCAGACCTTTAGTCCGTCTGTTGCAGAAATTAAAGTGAAGCGCCGCGGTGCTGTTCGTCGCGCCAAGCTGTACTACTTGCGTGAGCGCAGTGGTAAATCTGCCCGGATCAAAGAAAAGATTTAGTTGCAGTTTCCCGGAGTTTTGCGCATGCACGACTGGATGGGAACACTAAAAACCCGCGTTGCTGGCAACGCGGGTTTTTTGTTGCTGATTTCTGCGTCGGTAGTCTGGTTGTCGGGTTGTTCGGCCATCGCGTCGTCGGCCGGCACGAGTCTCGCCGGAAACCTGACAACCGCGATGCTCGATCAGGAAGATCCAGAGCTGATTCGCGAAGCTATCCCTGCTTACTTGCTGATGCTCGACAGTTTTGTGGTTGGCAACCCCGAGAGTGAGGCCATGCTGGCCGCTTCGGCGCAGTTGTATGCGGCGTACGGCGCGGCTTTCGTTGAAGATCCGGAGCGCGCCATCATTCTGACGAGTCGTGCCCGCGACTACGGCACGCGCTCGTTGTGTGCTGCTGAGAAGGCCACGTGCGGTATCAACGAGCTGAACTATGACGAGTTCGCTGAGGCCGTGCGCAAGGTAAACGGCAAGGGCGCGAATGCGTTGTACAGCTATTCGTTGTCGAGCCTGGCATATATCCGCGCCAACAGTGCCGACTATGTGGCGCTGGCCGATTTGCCGAAAGTGCAGCTGGCACTTGAGCACTTGTTGGAGGTCGGCGCTGGCAGTAATGAAGCTGATGTCTATATGTATCTCGGCATACTGAACACACTGCGGCCGGCTGCGTTGGGTGGCAAGCCTGAAGTCGGGCGCGGTAACTTTGAGAAAGCGATAGAACTCAGCGACGGTGAGAACCTGGCAGCCAAGGTGGAGTTTGCCCGCAGCTATGCGCGGCTGGTGTACGACCGCGAGTTACATGATCAATTATTGAACGAAGTGCTGGCTGCACCTGTCAAAGTTCCGGGTAGAACACTGTTTAATGTCATCGCCCACGATGAAGCAGAACAATTAATGGCCTCGGCCGACGATTATTTTTAAGGGTTACGTTAATGCGGTTTATTAAACATCTTGTTGCTGTATCGATTGCTCTGGTCGCTAGTGTTTCAGTTGCTCACGCCACCCAGATAAAGATAGCAACGATCGCTCCCGAGAACTCCCAGTGGATGACAGAGATGCGCGCCGCGGCAGCTGCCATTAAAGAGCGCACTGAAGGCCGCGTAATCGTTAAGTTCTATGGCGGCGGTGTGATGGGTAACGACCGCAAGGTGCTGCGCAAGATCCGCAACGGTCAGCTGCAAGGCGGTGCCTTTGCCGCGAGTGGTTTGCTCGAAAAATATCCCGATATCGGCATCTATGGCATGCCGCTGTTGTTCCGCTCCCAGGCTGAAGTCGACCACGTGCAGTCGCAGATTGATGATGAGATTCAGGCAGGTCTGGAAAAGGCCGGTTTCGTATCATTTGGTCTGGCCGGTGGCGGCTTTGCCTACCTGATGGGCAACAACCCCGCTGCTTCAATCGAAGATTTGCGCGGCAAGAAAATGTGGGTGCCCGAAGGCGACCAGATTACCTACGCATCGATGGAAGCAATGAATCTATCACCGGTTGTGCTGCCTATCTCTGACGTACTGACAGGGTTGCAAACCGGGCTGGTTGAATACATAGCGACGCCGAGTTCAGCGGCACTGCTGTTGCAGTGGTATACCAAGGTTAAGCACATCACCGATCTGCCGATTGCCTACACGATGGGTATTATGGCGGTCGATAAGAAGGCCTTCGGCAAGCTCTCGGCTGAAGATCAAGCCGTGTTTCGCGATGTCATGAGCGAGACCTACACCAAGTTCGACGCCATTAACCGGGCAGACAACGTCAGTGCCGATAAGGCGCTGGCTGCGAATGGCCTGCAACGGGTGCAGCCTGACCCGGCTGCCGTGCCGGTGTGGCGCAAGCAGGTGGCCGAGTCAAACCGGAAAATCTGGGCTGAAGGCGATTACACGCCGGACATGCTGTCGCGTGTTGAGGCGATGCTCGAACAGTATCGCGCCGAAGCTCAGTAGGCAGTCCTGCCGACAATTCATCGGCTAAACAAGTAAGATTGTCCTCACCCAATATGCCCGGGCGGAAGTACTCCGCTGTACATGATATTGAGCGATCCACTTGACCGAGCAAACCCCACAAACCGGACTACTGCAAACTGCTGACAAGCTCGGTAGGTTTGTCGAGAACACCTGTCTTTCACTGCTGCTGTTTTCGATGGTCGGGTTGGCGAGCAGCCAGATATTCCTGCGCAACTTTACCGGTGCCGGGTTTTCCTGGGCCGACGAGGCGTTGCGCCTGATGGTTTTGTGGGTGGCAATGTTGGGCGCGGTGGCGGCCGCGCGCGATGACCGCCAGATTGCTATCGATGTACTCTCCCGCTTTATGCCGGAGCAGGCCAAGCGCATCACACTGGCCGCGATGAACCTGTTTACTGCATTTTTATCGGGCGTTCTGGCCTGGTACTGCTTCGAGTTTGTCGCTGAGTCGCGCGAGTACGAAGATGTCGTGCTGGGTGATTTGCCAGCGTGGGTGTTCCAGTCGATTATGCCCGCAGCATTCTTCCTGATTGCTTATCGCTACTTGATCTGGGCGATTACCCGCATCGTGCAGTTCGTGCAGGAGGCGCGTAAGTAATGGCTGCCTCAGGAATTGTCATAGTTTTGCTGGCGCTGCTGGGTGCGCCGCTGTTCGCGTTGATAGCCAGTGGTGCGCTGCTGGGCTATATGCGCAGCGACATCAACCTGACGGCTGTGGCCATCGAGATATTCGGTATCGCCGAGATGCCGATACTGCTGGCAATTCCGTTGTTCACGTTTGCCGGTTATATATTGAGTGAGAGTAAGGCACCTGACCGGTTGGTGCGGGTGACCAACGCTTTGATGGGGTGGTTGCCGGGCGGGCTTGCCATCGTTGCTATCGTCGCCTGCTCATTGTTCACCGCGTTTACCGGCGCTTCCGGTGTCACGATTATTGCGCTGGGCGCATTACTGTATCCCGCGCTGGAGCAATCCGGCTACTCACCGAAGTTTAATCTGGGCCTGCTGACCGCAGGCGGCAGTCTGGGCTTACTGTTCGCACCGTCGTTACCGCTGATTCTTTACGGAGTAGTTGCCGAAGAGTCGATCGACGACTTGTTTCTTGCCGGCATCCTGCCCGGTGTGTTGATGATGGCCATCATGGCGGCTTATTGCCTGTGGGTGAATCGTGACAACCGGCAGCCCATCAGTGACTTCTCCTTTCGCGAGGTGTTTGCATCGCTGCGCGAAGCCGTGTGGGAAATACCGCTGCCCATTATTGTGCTCGGCGGTATTTACGGCGGTTATCTCGCTGTATCGGAAGCCGCGGCGGTTACCGCGTTGTACGTGCTTATTGTTGAAGTGGCGATTAAACGCGAGATTCCGGTCAAAGAGTTACCGCGTATTGTCCGCGAGTCGATGGTGTTGGTCGGCGGCATTCTGTTGATCCTCGGCGCCTCGCTGGCTTCGACCAACTATATGATCGATGCCGAAGTGCCCCAACAACTCATCGGTCTGGTTGGCTCACTGGTATCGGACCGCACCAGCTTCCTGTTTCTGTTGTTCATCTTCCTGCTGGTACTGGGCGCGATTCTCGACATTTTCTCGGCGCTGGTGCTGGTAGTGCCCTTGATTCTGCCGGTTGCTGCCGAGTTTGGTGTCGACCCGATACATCTGGGTATCGTTTTCCTGGCCACGATGCAGTTAGGTTACTTAACGCCGCCCGTCGGACTGAACCTGTTCATCGCGAGTTATCGTTTTGATCAGTCCATTGTGAGAGTATATCTGGCGACGCTGCCGTTCCTGCTGATGCTGATGGCAGCCGTTTTATTGATTACATTCTGGCCTGGTTTGTCGCTGGCACTATTAGAACGCTAAGTGCTGTCCGACCGGAGCTTCCCGATACGCCCGGAGTCAACAGTGTTTAAGAGCCCTCAACGAATTATTCCCTTATTGGCAGCGTGCAGTCTGCCATTTGCCTCGTTCGCCGACGATGATGACCTGCCGGCCGCTATCACCTTGCCGCCCGGTTTTGAAATTGAGGTGCTGGTTAAGGATGTTCCGAACGCCCGCGGCATCAGCTTGAGTGATAGTGGCACTCTTTATATCGGCACGCGCCGTAAGAAAAGCGTCTATGCCGTCAGCGACGTTTTTGACGATGACAAACAGGCGTTCTACACAATTGCGACGAAGCGCCAGATGCCGAGTGGCGTGGCGTTCTTCGAGGGTGACCTGTACGTCGGTGAGGTCGAACAGGTTGTGCGTTACCGTGATATCGAGTCGAAGCTCGATAACCCCGGTGAGCCCGAAGTCGTCGTCGGCGGTCTGCCCAGCGACAAATTACATTCCTGGAAGCACATTGAGTTCGGGCCGGATAACAAACTCTATGTGCCGTTGGGTGCGCCGTGTAATGTTTGCAATGAGCCGGATTACGGCACGATTACCCGCTACAACCCGGGCGGCTCGAACCCCCAATTAATCGCACGCGGCGTGCGCAATACCGTTGGCATGGCCTGGCATCCGGATACCGGTGAGTTGTGGTTCACCGATAACGGTCGCGACATGCTCGGCGATGATATTCCCCCGGATGAACTGAACCGCCTGGCCGAAGAGGGGAGTGATTTCGGCTTTCCTTACTGTCATGCCGGAGAGATACCCGATCCGGATCCGGAGCTGGCCGCACTCGGCAGCTGTGAGAAAGCCGTCGCGCCGGTCAAGCAGCTTGGGCCTCATGTAGCCGCACTCGGATTGGTGTTCTATACCGGCGAGATGTTTCCGGAGGAATACCGGGGGCAGATATTTATAGCCGAGCATGGTTCCTGGAACCGCAGCGAGAAAACCGGCTATCGGATCAGTCTGGTCCGGCTCGACGGCAACAAAGTTGTCAGTTATGAACCGTTTGCCGAAGGCTGGCTCGATGGCGAGAGTGTATTTGGCCGCCCGGTCGATATACTGGTGGCCCCTGACGGCGCGCTGCTGGTCAGTGATGACAAGAACGGCCTGATTTATCGCATTAGTTACGATGATGATTAACTTCCCTGCTCTATAGAGACCTGCTTTATGAAACGTTTTTTTTCCCTTATCGGCAAAATTCTGGGCGGCCTGGTCAAGTTTCTGCAGGCGGCCATACTGCTGGTATTTATAGTTATCTGGGTTGTGGCCCTGAGCGGCAAGCAGGTCGAGGTGCCTGAGTCGGGTGCACTGATTATTGCGCCGGCCGGTGTATTGGTGGAGCAGTTCGAGGGCGATGCAGTCGATCGTGCCTTCGCTGCGTGGCAGGGTGTTGAGCAGACCCAGACGCTGGTCAAGAATGTTACCGACAGCCTCGAAATGGCGGCCTATGACGAGCGGGTAAAAGCGGTAGTCCTTGATCTTGAAGGTTTGGCGGGTGGCGGCTTAAGCAAACTGCAGGTTATCGGCGATGCCATTGATACATTCCGTGAAACCGGCAAGCCGGTGATCGCGATGAGCGATGGTTACACCCAGGCGCAGTATTATCTTGCGTCACGAGCCGATGAAATCTACATGCACGATATGGGCATGGTATTTATCGACGGCTACGGTTACTACCGTGCGTTTTTGAAGGGTGCAATCGATAAACTGTCGCTCGATATCAACGTGTTCCGCGTCGGTGAGTACAAGTCCTTTGTCGAGCCGTACTTAAGAAACGATATGTCGGATGAAGATCGCTCGGCTGCACGGCAGTGGCTGGAAGCTTTGTGGGTGGCCTATCAACGCGATGTCGAGCAGGCGCGGGGCTTGCCCGAAGGCGCTCTGAACGATTACGCCAATACGGCGGTGGCTGGCTTGACGGCAGCCGGTGGCGATACGGCGGTGCTGGCGATGAATGCCGGCCTGGTGGATGAGTTTATGACTCATCAGCAGTTCGAAAACTATCTAGCCGAAATCGTTGGTGCCAGCGATGAAGTCAGTGGCTATTACGAAGGCATCCACTACCGCGATTACCTCGCGGCAGTCGGTCGTCCTGAAGACGGTTGGGAAAGCGATTACAACGTTGCCGTGTTGGTGGCTTCCGGCACCATTGTCGACGGTGAGGCATCTCCGGGAACGATCGGCGGCCATTCACTGGCAGCGCTGATCCGCGAAGCGACGTTTGATGACAGCATCGATGCTGTAGTGCTACAGGTCGACAGCCCGGGCGGCAGCATGTTTGCCTCGGAGGTCGTCTACGACCAGATCGAGGTGCTGCGTGCTACAGGCAAACCACTGGTTGTGTCGATGAGCAGCGTGGCTGCCTCCGGCGGTTACTACATTGCGATGCCGGCGAACGAGATCTGGGCCAGTCCGACAACCATCTCCGGTTCTATCGGGGTCGGCGCGATTGTCCCGACCTTCCAGCGCACTCTTGGCGAGCTGGGGGTTGCTGTAGACGGCTTCGGTACAACCGCGCTCTCCGGGCAACTTGACCCCACCATCGGGCTCGGGGCGGATGCGAAGGAGTTGTTCACGCTGAGTGTGAATCAGGCGTACAAGACTTTCGTTGCGAAGGTAGCCGAAGCCCGCGGGATGGAATTCAACCGCGCAGATGATCTAGCGCGCGGTCGTGTCTGGATAGGCACCGATGCCCAGGAGCTCGGCCTTATTGACCAACTTGGTACGCTGGATGATGCCATCGCATCGGCAGCTTCACTCGCCGGCATCGAAGACAGCTACGGAGTGCGGTATCTCGATATGGAGCTTACGCCGGCCGAACAGTTCCTGATGCAGTTGGCCGGTGGCAGTGCCACGATAATGAACTGGCTCGATATCAAAATGCCGCAGCAGTCGGCGCTATCGGAAGCCATGGCGCTGGTCGAATCGGCAGTTGCCGGCTACAAGGCGCTGAACGATCCGCGCGGCCTGTACATGAACTGCGAATGCGCAGTGCCCTGATCGTTTTAGACCTTTTAGCGGCCCATTTTGGGGTAGTGATGCCACACGCAACGGCCGGCAGCGGCCGGTAGTTCTGACCATCGGTCGATTTCAAACTCAAAGCAGAAGATGCCGCAGGTCGGCAGATTGTCGAGCGTGACGTCGCCCAGGCGGTTGACCGCGTCGGTCATGCCGGGATTGTGTGCCACCAGCATCAGGTGTTCCACATCATCGTCGCAGCCGGCGGCAACATCGATCAGCGTGGCAGCCGAAGCCAGATACAGGTCTCTGTCGGTGCGCAGGTGTTCTTGCTTGAAGCCGAGCGGGGCGGTGACCAGTTGTGTTGTTTCCTGTGCACGTTGGGCTGTGCTGCTAATGACCCGGTTCGGAATAATGCTCCCGGCTTGCATCAGTTTGCCGAGTTTGGGCGCGTCCCGCAGGCCGCGTTTGTTTAGCGGGCGGTCGTGATCACTCAACCCTTGTGCATCCCAGCTGGATTTGGCGTGACGTAGAATGCTGAGCCGCTTGCCCACGGGTTACAGCAGACCTGCTTCGAGTTTGGCCGCCTCGGTCATCATGTCCTGACTCCATGGCGGGTCGAACACTAGATCTACTTCCACTTTGCCAACGGTCGGGATGATTTCGACTTTATCCTTAACGTCTTCAACCAGCACTTCACCCATGCCGCAACCGGGTGCGGTGAGTGTCATGTTAACCACTACCTCGCGTTCGCCGGCCTCACTTTTATCAACCTGAATGCCGTAGATAAGACCAAGGTCGACAATATTGATGGGGATCTCGGGGTCGTAGCAGGTGCTGATCTGTCTCCAGATGATCTCTTCGAACGATTCGTCCGTTACATCCTCGGGCAGTTCCGGTGCAGCCAGCGGTTC
>Ga0070729_10002084_pt1 | contig 27093 bp, 25 predicted proteins | sample tdDd472_FD_66725 | JGI IMG/M metagenome (GOLD analysis project Ga0070729, IMG submission 66725) | Marine sediment microbial communities from the Atlantic coast under amendment with organic carbon and nitrate - tdDd47.2 | ecosystem: Environmental > Aquatic > Marine > Coastal > Sediment | place... | reverse complement strand
CCCCTCCTTCTGGGCTATTTTTTTACACCACCAAGTCAGACTTTGAACGCCCGCAACAGATGTGGCATCAGCTGCTTCTTCCTCGACAGGACACCTTTCAGGTCAAATCTCCCTGCATCGATTTGCGGATAACCCACCGCAGAGATCAGGTCTTTCTCGCCACGGACGATGAGCTGGCTGTTCTGCTGAACGATGTCAGTCACCAGCAAACAGGCCAGAGCAAGATTCCGCCTGTCCGCAAGCGCCTCCAGTCCCGAGGCAATCTCTTCCCGTCGATCGTCAAACTCCTGGAAAGTTACCACTTCAACCTGGCCGACACCAAACCTCCTCCCATCAACTTCGTATTCCTTGAAGTCAGCAGTCAGCAGTGACTCAATGTCAGGGTAAGCAGCTAAAGCACTTCCGGCCTGGAATATCTGTCTGCCAAAAACAGTCGCCTCCAGTCCTGAGCATTGCTCCAGCCAGTTCAGAAGTTGCCGGTCGGTGTCGGTTGTCGTCGGCGACTTTAACAGGACCGTATCGGACAGCAGCCCCGCCAGCATCAGCGCCGCTATCTTCGGCTCCGGGTCAATCCCGGCCTGTCGATAAAGCGTCGCGACCACGGAGCAGGTACTTCCCAGAGGCTGATTGATAAAACGAATCGGCAGCTCCGTGTGAAAATTACCCAGCCGATGATGATCGATGATTTCCAGGATTTCTACCTGATCTGCACCAGGCACAGCCTGGGTCAGTTCATTGTGATCGACCAGAATCAGCTTCAAAGGCGATGGCCGAAGCAGGTTAGATTTGGTGCCAACCCCGCAAACCAATCCATTGTCATCAATCACCAGTACCCCTGGAGCAGTACTGCGCATCAACACCTTGCGGATTTCATCAAGCCGGTCATCCGGATGTGCACGGGGGACATCTGCATCTGCCAGGTGCCGCACCGGAGTCGACAGTCTTGCCAACAGGGCACAGGTTGCCGTGTCATAGGGTGAACAGAGGATAGACACTTTCTTTTCGCGGGCCGACACGATCAGGTCATCATCAATGGCGAGATCTCCGGTTACGACCAGAAGTCTGATTCCTAGTTGTATTGCATGTTCCAGGATATTTCGGCGATCACCGGCAAAGACCACGATGCGTTGTGGATCAACATCTGCCAGACGCGCCTGGAAGCTCTCCAGAGACATCGCCCCGACAAACAGGTCGAGCTCTTCGGTGCATTCGCCATCCACCATGTTGATCACATCTGCCTGCAGGCAAGTCTGAATCGATTTCGGCGACGAAAGAACCTGACGGATCGGCTTGCCTGCCCTCGGAAGGAAGATGTGTTCGGTCATACGTTTCAGGATCAGGGCGCCGAGCGGCCCGCCATCGGCATCGACCACAGGGAGCATGCGAATATCGCGCTGGCGCATCAATTCAAGGGCTTTTGCCAGCGGGGCATCGGCATCAATGAGTGCCGGACAGTCCCCCACCGTGTCACGCAGCCGCGGGTAGACATCGGTCAAAAGCTTTGGCTGCGGCTGCCCGAGGGTATCGAGGACAAACTCAGTCTGCCTGTTAAGTCCCCCGGCACGACCCGGGAAGACGTTGCTTCGCCCCTGCATCTGGCATAGTTCCGCATATGCAATAGCACTGCAGATCGAATCCGTATCCGGGTTCCTATGGCCGACAACAAACACTCTCTCCGGCTGACTCATATGCCCTCCTTGTCCAGGTAACCTCGTACGTCTCCCAAACCGATCAAATCCTCTACAATCCCTCGCCCGGGAACTCCCATTTTATCAAACCAGATATAAAGGCTGCCGCTGTTGGTATCGAATATCTCCGGGTCAACCGTTACCTGGATCAGCAGGCCATGGTCCGGGAAATAATCCTGGCTGGCCTGCTCCTCGACGGTCAGTACCCTGACTTCAAAATCGACAAAACCTTTACCTGAAAAAGTGGGAATCAGGATCTTTGTGCCATGTTGCAACGGGCCGTAAACTCCGGTCCGCAGATTGTAAAACGCCGTCAGTATATCAACGGGATGCTTACCGTCAGGAATATCATGCTCTTTTGTCGAGCTGACGACACCATCTTTGAGCTTCTCTTCAATGATTTTCCTCTGTTCATAGTCAAAACGACGAATCTTGCCGCGATTTTTCCACTTCCCCCATCTTTTTTTCCTGATTTGCGACACATGTTCAATGCTATCCAGAGAGCCGTCCGGCATCAATCGCATCAATGAGCTGTAGGTCTGCGTACGATCTCCCGTGAGCCATGACGCGATCCCCAGGGTCCGACCGATCAACTCTGCGCGCAGGACATTCGGTTCTCCGGTCTCGACCAGTCGCAACTCACCCTCCGCCAGCCGGGTGAAGAAGAGGAAATCAATCCCGTAAGAGTAGTCCTCGCCCGTTAACTGCATCAAAGGCTTGACGACGCCAAGCTCCTGTGTAGAAGCAGCATCCGGTGCAAAAAGGTGGAGCGAAAGGAAAAATGCGGTCAGCAGGTAAAATCGTGTCATCAGAGGAACAGGCTGGCCACGAAGAGAAAGTAGGCACCCAGCAACAGAAAGCCTCTTTTGCGGTCCAGCTGCAACCGGGGCAGCATCATGGTCAAAAGCGCAATCAGGAGGGCACAGAAGGCCAGCATGACCGGAAAGTCCAGTTGCAGGGCTCTTGCCTCTATCACAATCGGGCTGAACATAGGGCAGAGCCCGAGAACAAACAGTATATTAAAGATGTTGCTACCAATCACGTTGCCGACACTGATATCCATCTCACCTTTCCAGGCACTCATCACCGAAGCGGCTAGTTCCGGGAGGCTGGTCCCGATAGCAACGATCGACAGGCCAATGACCATCTCGGAGACCCCGAGCAGGGTCGCAACCATCACCGCGCCACGGACCATCAATTCGGCACCGACACCCAGGCCGGCCATACCAAGAACGACCAGGGTCACATTCTTGCCACGGCCCGAAGAAGCCTCCCTGATCGCTTGTTCAACTTCGCCGTCTGCCGGCACGACAGGGCTCCGTGCTGTAGCAACACAATAGACCAGAAAGACCAGCAGGCAGATAAAGAGCAGCAGGCCGTCCAAAAAGCTCAGAATGCCGTCAAAGGCAACAGCATAAAGTCCAAGGGAGGCCACGATCATAATTGGCACTTCACGTATCAATGTGGAACGCGCCACGACGACAGGTGTAATCAGGGCAGCCACCCCGAGGATCAAGCCGATATTGGCAATGTTTGAACCAATGATATTGCCGGCGGCCATGGAAGAGGCCCCACGCGCCGCAGCAAACAGGGAGACAAGGAGCTCCGGCATGCTCGTCGCGAAGGCAACCACGGTAAGTCCGACGACCAGTGGTCGTAGACCCATCGACAGCGCAAGCCTGGAGCTTCCCGTAACCAGATATTCGGCACCGTAATAAAGCAGCAACAGGCCGGCAAGAACTAGGATAACACCCAAAAACATCAACAAATCCCTATGAGCCAACAAACGCACTGAGTGAGCGACTGAAGCATGTACCAGTCTAATACCTGCTTCCCTTGCTGTCGAGAACTAGTCGAGCACAACATGAATATCTTGACTTAATTATCATTAAAGAGCTAATATTCATATATTCAATTATTAACTGAGGGTGAATTATGGCAAACGTTGAATTTGACAAAACAATCAATCTTGACAGGGAAGCCGAGATTCTCAAAGTTCTTGGCCATCCGGTACGACTGAAGATCGTTGCCGGTCTCATGTCCCAATCTTGCAATGTGAAAAAAATATGGGAATGCCTCGAATTGCCCCAGGCAACCGTATCGCAGCATCTGGCCCTGCTCAAGAACAAGGGGATTATTGATGGCAAGCGTGACGGTGTTGAGGTTTTCTACCAGGTCACATCTGTCGAAGCCCGCAAAATAGTTCAGTCTTTAATGGAAAATTTCTCCTGCAAATAACCGGAACGGAGAGAGCAACAGCATTCGGCAATTATTACAGACGGTGGCTGCAGTGATCCTGCAGCCACCGTTTCTATTTTGAACCACCGGAAGCTCACCTTAAACTTTTTCTTGCGATGGCAATAATTACTTCATAGCTTGCCGGCAGCCCGGACTCACACCGATATTGTTCTTCGTAGAACTTGATCATGGATTGCATGACCCGGCGTGACGCCAGCCCCCGAGGGCGACCCGCTGTCGCATTGCTGGCACCGATCTGCTTGATCTGTCTGAGCAGGTCAGGCACGTCAATGTGAAATTCGACCTCCATCCCGGTAAAAATATCATCGCAGATCAAGCCGGCAGCAGCGAGCGCATCCGCAACCTCGACGAGCGCCGGAAAATTCTGTACATGAGACGTTCGCCCCTGTTCACTCTCCTCTACAGCCCGGCAGTGGGAGGAACGCAACTCGCAAAGGGTCTTTTCACCAAAAAGTGCCAGAGCAAAGCACCCTCCCGGCCTGAGAATTCTGGCCACCTCGGCAAAGGCCGAAGACAGACAATCAACCCACTGATAGACCGAACTGGATACTACGCAGGCGAATGCTCCATTGGCAAAAGGCAAATGCATGGCGTCACCATCGCAGGCAGAGACCGCCGGCAACCTTGTTGCAGCGGCCTGAGTCATGCCATGTGCGATATCCATCACGACGAGCTGATTTCCCGACACGCGGTTGAGCATTGCCGAGGCGAGAGCGCCCGTACCGGTGCCTATGTCGAGGCATAATCCAGGCTGCAATGCAACAGTTGCCAGCCGACCATATAGCAGCTCGACAACTCGTTTCTGGACAGATGCATAGCTGTCATAATCCTCGGCATGGCTGGAAAAATTACCGCGCATGCGTTCGCTGTCAATGGCTTTGATCGGTGGCACCATCAGCAGAACTCCAAAAGACTGGCGGCAACGTCGTGCGGTTTGCTCAAAAATGGCGCATGCCCAATTCCGGGGAAAGGTACGAATTCGCTGAGAGGAAGCATGTCCGCCATGGCCCGTCCTGCACCGACCGGCGAGACCTGGTCTAATTCACCGTGCAGCACCATCGCGGGAATGTGGATGTCAGTAAGGATATCGCGTTGGTCCTGTTCGGCCAGCATGTTGAGGAGTTCAAAAGCAACTGTCTGGTCGGGCAGTGAGCTGGCTCGCACCGCAAAATTACGGATTGTCCGCAACCTGTCGATCGAGATTTTCTCTCCGATAAATGTCAGGGAAAAGAACTCGGAGAGGGTTGTTTCGAACTGTCTTTTGAGATTTCTGGCCATGGCACGGACCTGGGTGGCAGGCAGACCAAACGACCAGTCATCGCCAACTGTGAATTTCGGCGTTGAGCCGATCAGTGCCAGTCTTTCTACGGGGAGTTTCCCATCACTGGCGATCTGCAAAGAGAGCATGCCACCCAGCGACCAGCCAACCAGGACACAAGGTTCTACACTTTGAGACAACAACCAGTCCGTCAGGAGATCAGACAGCCCGACGAGGTCATTCTGGTCGGCCGGTGAAGACTTGCCATGGCCTGGGAGATCGGGGATCAGAACGCGGTAATTCTCAGCAAGCAGACCAGCGAGTTCCTGGAACGCCGCCGCCGACATGGCCCAGCCATGCAGGAGGACCAACGGCCTGCCCTGACCGGTTTCGTACCATGTCAGATGACCTCCGTCAGATCTTTCGAATTGCCTTTCCTTCATTCGGCGTACTCTCCGTACACATCAAGAATCTTGCCGACGGCGTCTGTAAGCTCAGCCTCCGAATGGCTGGCCATGACAGTCGCACGTAACCGACAGAGTCCCGTACCAACAGTTGGAGGCCGAACACCCTGCAGAAAAATGCCTTTTTCGAGAAGCCGTTCCGTCATCTTCATGGTTGGACCGGGGTCCCGTGTCAAGACCGGAACGATCTGGGTGGTGCTGCCGAGCAGGTCCATTCCACCATCTTTCAGGAGCCCGGCGAAAAAAGCGCGATTCTCCTCCAGCTTTCGACGCAGGACCCGGCCCTCTTCGCTATCAACCAGGTCGAGTGCGGCTGACGCCGCGGCCGGAACTCCAGGCGGCAGGCTGGTTGAGAAAATGAAAGAACGACTGCGATTGATCAGCGTGTCGATGATCACCTGGTCTGCGGCCAGATAGGCGCCAGCGCAACCAAGGGCCTTACCGAGCGTTCCCATGTGCAGATCGATGCGATCGAGGCAGCCGAGAGACTCACCGGTGCCACGGCCATTCTCGCCCGAAACACCAGTCCCGTGCGCATCATCGACCATCAGTAACGCGTCAAATTGATCTTTCAGGTCACATAGCTCCGGTAACGGCCCAACATCCCCGTCCATACTGAAAACGCCATCGGTGACAATCAACCAGCGGCCCTTGCGGCGGGGCTTTTCCCGTTCCATAAGTCCTGCCAGGGCGACATAATCACAATGAGGGTAAACTACGGTACGTGCACGGGCCAGCTTGCAGCCATCGATGATGGAGGCATGATTGAGTTCGTCGGAAAAGATCACATCATCAGGACCATACAGGCCCTGCAGGATACCGGTATTTGCAGCATAACCGGAATTGAAAAGCAACGCCGCCCCGGTCCCCTTGAAGAGTGCGATGCGTTCTTCGAGTTCGGCGTGGGGCGGCATGGTCCCGGAGATCAGGCGACTGGCACCGGAGCCTGCGCCATAGCGTTTTGTTGCCGCGATCATCTTCTCCACCAGGGCCGGATGATCGGCGATGCCGAGATAGTTATTGGAACAGAGCAGCAGGACGTCGTGCCCGTTGACCTGGACTTTCGACCCCTGACCACCATCAACCACCCTCAGCAAGCGCAACATCCCCTGGCCTTTGAGTTGGTCCAGATCTCTTTGCCAGTTATCCATGCTCAGGTTCCCATCTGGTCACAGGATTTATCTTGCCAAGGCTGTCGAACAGAACCGGTTGCCGCTCAAGGTAGTCTTTGAGCTCCACGATGGAAAAGGCTCCGGATTTGACAAAAAAGATTCTGCCGCCGCACGGGTCGCCGGCCGGCTTCAAGGCACTGATCCTTTGGTAGCCGTGGGCCGGGTCAGCAACATAGCCAGTGGAGTACTCCGGGGCATCCGACCAGCAGAGTTCAGCTGTAATTCCGGGAGCCTTTAAGACCTTGCCTGCCAGTACAAGCGCCTCGAGCACTCGACGATGGCCGAGACCAGCTTGGGACAAGCAGTCCTCAAAATCCCGCCGGCATTCAATTTCAACATCCATTCGGGAGACCCTGATCCCACGTGACGGATCGCTCTCAAGACGCTCTCCGGTTGCAGCATCCATGATCGCGGCACCACGCATCACCGTCCCCCCCGGCCCTGCCCCGGCCGCGAGAAGTTGTACAGCCCGACCGGCCACATCCGGGTCGACACCCGCGCGAGCCAATAACTCTGAGGCAACAGCGCGCCCTTCATAATAATCATTCACCTGCCAGGTCGAAACATCTGGAAGTTTTGCGTGGAATAAAGCGTCGAGGTCAATGCGTTCCGCGTGACAATAAATATCATCAGCAACAACATCTGCCCCGGAGATTGCCCGTGACATAAGATCCGAGGCAACCTGACTCACATCTGACAACGGAACAATTCTTTCGGCACCAGCGAGGTGTCGGCCACACAATGTGGCACGCATGCGCACTGAAAAAAGAGGGGCGTCCATGGTGGAAGAAATTATCACTGGAGGAGCGACTTGTCAACCTCATCAACGCTATGGTTAACGATGCTTTTCACTTGGGTTAATCGCCTGAAAATGTTAGCTTTCATGTCAGAATAAAAGAACCCGTCAAGCTGTATTGGCCATGTCAAAAACGCTCTTATACCTGTTGTTCGCAATTTACCTGATGGCGACATCCGGCTACCTCCTGCATATCGTCTGGAGGCGTTCGTTCGTTGCCGCGGTATCGCTCATCCTGGTCTTTGCCGGAGTTATTTTACAGACCGCCCTGCTAGGTCACCGCTGGTGGGCGGCCGGCTACCTGCCGGTCACCAACCTCTTTGCTACGCTGTTCTTTTTTAGTTGGGCACTGGCGCTTATTTATCTATACTTCGAACTGCGTTACCGGATTCGCGCCACCGGCCTGTTTGTCATGCTGCTCAACCTGGTACTGCTCGGTGGTGCGCTGCCGAGAGATACCTCGATTTCTGCATTGATTCCGGCTCTCGACACCCCCCTGTTCAGCCTGCACATTATCTTTTCCTTTGTCGGTTATGCTTTTTTTGCCATGGCATTTTCAGTCGGCGTCCTGTATCTCTGCCAGTCACGCCTGAACACGCAGCTGCTGCCTGACCTGCCGACACTTCGAAAAATTAATGAAGAGGCTATTTTCCTGGGCTTCGGTCTCTTCACCCTCTGCATGGTCGCCGGCAGCATTTGGGCGCATATCGCCTGGGGCCACTGGTTCAGCTGGAACATTAAAAGCGTCTGGTCAGTTCTGGTCTGGATGTTTTATGCCGGTATGTGTCACGCCAAGTTTGTCCGCCGCTGGCAAGGAGGAGTTTATGCCTGGCTGTCCATTGCCGGTTTTGGCGTTGTCCTGTTCACCTACCTCGGCATCGGTTTGTTGCTCGAAAGCAATCACCCCCTGGAGTAAATGATGGTGTCGGGCAACTCATCAAAACCATTTTTACTAAAACTCTGGGCTCTCGGCTGCTCATTGAAATTGGCAATTGCCCTGGCTTCAGCGGCAACCCTGGTGATCATGGGCGGTTCCCTGGTCATGCACTACAACCCGGCCATCTTTGCCGGCATGGAACAGGAGGTCATGGGCCAGTGGCTGCCACAAGCCTGGTCACATGCACCTTTACTGGTATTCTGGGTGCCTTTAAGCGGCCTGTGCATCCTGTTGTTCGCCCTGAATACCCTGTGCTGCCTGATCGACTGGCTCATCATGGTCAGGGTCCGCTGGCGCAAAACTGGTGAGTACCTGATCCACGCGGGCTTCATCCTGTTGACCGTCGCTTACCTGTGGGGCAACCTCAGCGGATTCCGTTCCGGACCACACCGGCTGGCCCCCGGTGAACGCATGTCGATTCCGAATATGCCCGGATATCACCTGCAACTCAAGGAGTTCACCCCGCTAATCGAACCAAGCGGCCGTCCCCTGGACATGATCAACAAGCTGGTACTCTGGAAAAATGACCGGCAGGTAGCGCAAAAAACCGTCCGTATCAATCACCCCATGGTTTACGACGGCCTGGTCATCCTGCCCTCTTCTTACGGCCAGGACATTCAGGGGTTCCGTTTTCATCTACCGGGCACCGGCTTTGTCGATCTCGTATCGGGCAGCCGCCTGCCGATCTCTTCCGATCTTTTGCTTGTGGTTCACAGATTCATCCCCAATGCCCGCCAGGACAAAAAAGGCCGGGTCGTAGAGATCGGCAGGCGTCTCAACAACCCCGCACTACAGATTTCACTCCTTGGCCCTGCCGGAACTATCTGGCAGGGCTGGTATTTCCTGCGTCGGCAGTTACCCGAGGTGATGGTAGGAGCGGGGATTTACCTGAGACCTGTGGAACCCGTCCTGACGACTTTCAGCCTGCTAACAATCAACCGCGACCCGGGTGACAAAGTGGCCCTGACCGGAGGCTTCTTTATAACTGTCGGTGTTATCTTCGCCTTCTTCTCATTTTACCGCAAGCGGACGATCGACGACCGTCCGGAGATATAAAGCCTTTACCGCTTGTCACAACAGACTTCGTTGGTTATTATTCAGGAAAGTCAGGCAACATGCTGAACTGGTTTTATTGTAACCACTTAGGGGGGTCAAGATGTTGACCAGGAACCACTCCATTCTGATCGTCGACAATGTTTCCGAGCGTCGTCAACATCTCAAGGCGATGTTGTTCGAGCGTGATGATTCTATCCTTGAAGCCGAGACATCGGAAGCGGCCCTCGACCTGATGAAGGAAAGCCCGGTAGACCTGATCATCACGGAGACCGAGTTGTCGACACGCAGCGGACTTTACCTGCTCCAGGAGATAAAAAAACATTATCCGGAAACTGAGGTGATCCTCACCACGCACAACGCCTCATCTTTCAACCTCCTGCAAGCCTTGAGGCACGGAGCATTTGATTTCATCGTCCGTCCGATCGATACGTCAGAAATCCTGTTCAATGTCATTGACAAAGCCTTCACCCAGATCGACTTACGCGTTCAGAACCAATCTCTCCTGGATGAGCTGGCACATCGCAACCAGGAAATGGAACGATCGCTCGCCATGATGACCGCTCTCAGTGAAGCGATTGAAAAGATCAACTCGGCGATTGAGGTATCGGAGCTGCTGAGCAGACTGCTCGACTCCGCGCTCGGCGCCCTGCACGCCCGGAAAGGACTGCTGGCACTGATTTGCGGCCCCGGTCAGAGCCCGTTCGGCATCAAGATGAGTCGTGGCGTTTCAGAAGAGTTCGTTCAGAAATATGCCGACAAGCTCTCCGAAGGTCTCCTGCTTGATATTGCGCGCAGTGGCAGTCCGATGGTTGTTTCCGATGCTCTACCCGCTTATATGATGGACCGGGTCAGCGAGGAAGAACGACACCTGGTTGCCGACCCGGGTCTTATGGCCGTCCCGTTGTATCATCGCGACCGGGCCATCGGCGTCATGATCCTGTTCGGGCATGCGGAGAGGACACCGTTTACCGGCCAAAACCTGCAATTCCTGGTTCAATTGGCACATCACGCCGCCATCACTCTGGAAAAAGCAGGGATCATCCACCAACTCAAGCGACAGGGGAAAACCGCCCAAAACCAGTAATGCACGCAGGGGGTTCGTTTTTGTAGCAAAGAAATCCTGCAAAACAGGACGGCCTCATCATACTGAGAAAGGAAGCGTCTCATGTTACAGATGAAGTGCCCGAAATGTGCAACCATCACCAGGTCTCCTTTTCTCATTGAGATCGACGCTGTCACGTGAAATTAATGTAATAAGATGTCATCGTCAAGGATGTGTTTGTCACGACCAGTGGCTTTAAGATGCACCGCGACGATCTACTCGCTCGAGTTCTCCATTACCGAGCCCTTTTAAAAGATCTTGGATGAGAAAAGCTCCTGATCCGGAACAGTGGCCGCTCATCGGCTGAAGCGCAGAAAAGTCCGGATCAGCTCTATAACACCCTTCAGGAATTATTGGCCGCGGCAGGAGAAAACTTCACCGACTGCAAACGTATGAAACCAAATGAAAGCCAACTTTTTCCTGATACCCATCAAGGAGATGGTCATGAGAATCAACTTTTTTATCTGCACAATGTTCATGATTGCAATTTTTGGTCTCATCATCAGTTCGATTGCACCCGCGGTCCATGCTGACGAACTCCCTGACTTTCTGTATAGCAAAGGCGGCATTATTTATCCGCACACAGGTGACTCCACACAGGAAATTTTCCGGACGCCACCCAATGTCAAGGATTTCATCGAACCGGGGATGCTCATCGGCGTCCTGCCTGAAGATTGTACACCCGCCAGTCGTGGGACGATTGGCGACTATTTCATCTGTCATTACGACCTGGCTCTTAAACCTGAGGTACATTATGGCAAGACTGTATATCGGGTGATCGAAGCAAACTGATTGCGAAAGAGAGATGAAAGGGAGACCGGTATTTCTGTCCTCCTCGTGTCTTCAGACTGCTGATGAAATTCAGCAAGACTTCATGATAGAAAGGACAACAGATGGTCAATCTGTTGTCCTTGTTGCTTTTTTGAAAGACAGAACCGGCGGGTTGCAGCCCGTCAGAGACTATGAGCTTGCAAACGCAGGTGCAAAGGGCGAAAACAAAACCTTAAAGTCGGCAGTTCGCGTACTGCCAGACGCCTTACTTTTGTCCATGCGGCGACAAAAGTAAGCAAAAACGCCTTTGCTCCTTGCGGAGGGCATCTCCTTTGCCAGTTTTCTGAGACATCCAATAACGGCGGAGCTTAATAAGCCGGCCCGTTACAGGGGGGCCTCCCTTTCAGTCTGATCTAGAAGGGAAAAGCTTGATAACACAACTACCGTTGCAACCCTCCACAAAAGGAGAGGCTCTCAAGAGCCTCGGATCATGCGGGGGAAGCGTAGGCTCTTGATCGACAAGAACCATCTGAATTGATGTTGCCGTCCTGACGAGCCAGACATGCCCAGCGCAGCGCAGGCCCTTTTCTGCTTACTCTTTTGGGCCAGCAAAAGAGTAAGGCGCAGTCGGGGGGCGCGACACCCGGGTTTTGCTTTTGTCTTTAAATTTCTGAGGACCACAAACGAAGGACAACAGATTAACCATCTGTTGCCCTGAGCTTCATAGAAACTCCACCTGCAAGTTAAAAAAACAAACCGCATCACGTGCGGAGTTTATCAACAACCTGAGATACGGCTTCTTATTTATCGGCCAGTACTTCCCTGACCTTGGCCGCAATCCCGTCGGCATTCAGACCATAGCGTCCCCTCAGCTCGGCCTGGCTGCCCTGCTCAACAAATTTGTCCGGCAGACCAACACGCCTGACAGGCACATGGACTCCTTCATCACAGAAGAGTTCCAACACGGCCGAACCGAAGCCTCCCCTGAGCGCGTTCTCCTCAGCGGTCACCACGCAACCGGTCCTCGTCGCCTCTGCAACCAGCAGTTCCCTGTCCAGCGGCTTAAGGAAGATCGGGTCGACAACTGCGACATTGAGACCTTCCTTTTCGAGAAGTTCTGCCGCTACCATCGCCTCGGGGACCTGGGTGCCAAGGGCAAAAATAACGCAGTCATTGCCGTCGCGAAGCTTATCGCCTTTGCCGATTGCCAGAGTAGAGGCTTGCTCTTCTACAACACCTGTGCCCGCACCACGGGGATACCGGAAAGCAAAGGGTCCGTCATGATTCAGTGCCGTGACCACCGCGTGACGCATTTGGTTCTCATTACGCGGAACCATGAACACCAGGTTCGGTATGGGTCGCAGGAAAGAATAATCAAACACGCCATGGTGGGTCGGCCCGTCGGCTCCGACAAGCCCGCCACGATCGAGGGCAAAAGTGACAGGCAGCTTTTGCAGGCAGACATCGTGCAGGACACTGTCATAGGCCCGCTGTAAAAAAGTCGAATAAATTGCGACAAAGGGCTTTAGCCCGCGACTGGCCATGCCGGCGGCAAAGGTTACCGCATGCTGCTCGGCAATACCAACGTCGAAAAAGCGTTCCGGATATTGTTCGGCGAAGGCTTTCAAACCGGTCCCTTCGAGCATGGCGGCAGTAATCGCGACGATCCGGTCATCCTGCTCAGCCATTTCAGTCAGGGTACTACCGAACACCGCAGTATAGCTGGGTGGGCCGCTGCTCTTTTTCACCTCGCCGGTTTCCAGATCAAACGGACCGACGCCATGATAAATATGCGGGTTTTCTTCGGCGGGAGCATACCCTTTGCCTTTTTTGGTGACCACATGCATCAGGATAGGGCCATCCATGTGAGTTATGTTTTCCAGGGTCTGAATCAGTTCATCAAGCTTGTGGCCGTCGATCGGACCGACGTAGTCAAAATCAAACGCTTCGAACAGCATACCGGGGGTCAGGAACCCCTTGACCGCCTCTTCTGCCTTTTTCGCCAGCCGTCTGAGGTCCTTGCCGACTTTCGGAACGCTGTCGAGAAAATGTTCTGTTTCACGCTTTAACCGGACAAAAAAATCGGACGTCAGCTGACGGCTGAAAAATGACGAAAGCGCGCCTACATTGGGTGAAATAGACATCTCGTTATCATTGAGGATGACTAGCAGATCTTTTTTTAAATGACCAGTCTGGTTGAGGGACTCGAAAGCCAGTCCGGCAGTAAGGGAGCCGTCACCGATCACGGCGACGACCCTCTCGTTACCATCCCTGGCGTCCCGGGCTGTTGCAATGCCTAGCGCGGCGGCGATCGAGGTACTGGAGTGACCGACATCAAAGCAGTCATGAGGACTCTCTGAACGCTTGGGAAAGCCGCTGAGACCGTCCAGTTGCCGCAAGGTATGGAACCGTTCATAGCGTCCGGTCAAAAGCTTGTGTGCGTACGCCTGGTGTCCGACATCCCAGACTATCTTGTCGGTTGGCGAGTCGAAAACCCGGTGCAGTGCGATAGTCAGCTCGACGACCCCCAGTGAACTGGCCAGGTGTCCTCCGTTTGCCGCAACAGTCTGCACAATCACGTCACGCAACTCTTCTGCCACTTGCGGAAGTTCCGCGGCCGGGAGCTCCTTGAGAGCAGCAATGGGATGTTCAAGCTTCAGTATATCTGTCATATTAGTCACTTATTTATCTCAGCTGTCCCGATTGACAATATAGCGGGCCAGCTCCTGCAGGATTTCCGCAGACTTGCCCAACGGGGCAAGGGCAGAAATGGCAATTCCGCATAGTTCGTCAGCCCGTTGCCGTGCCTCGTCAAGACCGAGTTGTGCCGGATAAGTCGCCTTACCCCGGGCCTGGTCGCTGCCGACATTCTTGCCGAGATGCTCCTGGTCGCCGACGACATCCAGAATATCATCTGCGATCTGAAAAGCCAATCCGGCAGCACCGCCGAACCTTTTTATCGCTGCAACTTGCGAATCATCGGCGCCCCCCAGAAGAGCCCCGACCTGTACAGAAGCCAAGATCAGTCCACCAGTTTTATGCGTATGGATATATTCAAGGGTCGGGAAGTCAATCTCTTTCCCCTCAGATTCCATATCGACGACCTGTCCGCCAACCATGCCCTGGGAGCCTGCATAGCGCGCCACGAGCTCGATCACCTTAATGACCGTGGCTGGTGGAACTGACCGGTTGGCATCGGCATCGGCAAGGGTACGGAAAGCTTCCGTTAACAAGGCGTCCCCGGCGAGAATTGCTGTCGCCTCGCCATACACCTTGTGATTAGTCGGACGACCACGACGGAAGTCGTCATCATCCATTGCCGGCAGATCATCATGGATCAGTGAATAGGTATGGATCATCTCCATCGCACAGGCGGCATGCAGCACCTGTCCGGCATGTCCGCCAAGCGACTCACAGGCGGCGATCATCAAGATCGGGCGCAGGCGCTTGCCTCCGGCGAAGACCGAATAACGCATGGCCTGATGCAGGGGACGAGGTAAAACGTCCTCACCTGGCATCCAGCGCTCCAGGGCCCGGTCTACAAGAGCAGAGCGATTTTGCAGGTAATCCTTGATGTTCATGAGAAGATTCAGTCCTGATCGTCTCTGCCAGAGAAGGCTTCTGTCAGCAATTCCCCGTCAGGACCTTTCGTCAGGATTTCAATGCGACTCTCAACCACCTGAAGTTTTTTCCGGCACAGCTTGGCACTTTGCACTCCCGCTTCGAAACAATCAAGGGCTTCATCGAGTGGCATCTGTCCTTTCTCGAGCTTGGCAACGGCTTCCTCAAGGTTTTTCAGCGCCTGTTCAAATGTCGTATCTTCCGACATTCTGACTCCTTTCAAGTGCGTTCGAACGCAATGAATCAGTGTAAAACACCACGCTATTCACGTTGTGTCAAGAAACTTATTCGCCGAATGCCGCCAACAGAGCAAGGGGGTCAATCCGTTCCTCCAGAAGCCTCACGGTAAGATGAAGGTGCGCCCCCGTGGAACGGCCCGTGCTGCCGACCTTGCCAAGCACATCCCCGACCAGGAGTACGCGGCCCTGATCAGCCAGAACCTCTGAAAGATGTGCGTAAACAGAGAACAAACCTTCGCCATGATCAATAACCACGGTCTTGCCCGTATAAAACAGGTCGGCGACCAGGACGACCCGCCCGTTACTCAACGAACGGATCGGAGTGCCGGCCGGGCTGCGAAAGTCGGTTCCACTGTGGGGTGACTTCGGTTCGCCGTTCAATAGCCTGCGCTTGCCAAAAATGCTGCTGACCTCTTCATCGACCGGTCGTTCAAAGTGCGTCCAGAACCGCGGGGATCTCAAAGCAAAAAGCTCCTTGAGCTGTTTACTCTCCCGGTCGATTCGGGCAACGCTTTCTGCGTCCGGAGTGACCATGTTCTGCGGTAATGTCAGGTATTCAACCGGGCGCTGCTTGTGGCCGACACGCAATAGCAATTCTGCCACGGTCGTCTGCCCCCGCTGGTCAACCAGGGCAACATGCAGAGGATAATCAGCCTCCGCAACATCCAGTCCGATCGGCAACAGGGCAATTGCCCCCCCATTGTCGGGATAGAGGTAGATGACGTCGTCCATGAAACGTGCCACGCCGAAGGATAGGGGCTCTCCTTGCCAGCGAAGCACCGCGACTTCACCATTATTGACCTGTACGGGGTGCAGTGTCAGGTCTGACCATGCCGGTGTAGAGGTTATCAATAAAAAGATAAGAACAAACTGAAGTCGCATCAGTTTTCAACATCCTCCACTCGAACAGCAGCTCGCCCCCTGGAAAAGCGCAGCCAGAGGGAATCGCCCGCATTCAGATTCTCAGTTGACGTCAGCCCGGCACCATCCCGGTTACAACTGGCGATCACAAAACCACGATCAAGCTGCTGTAGCGGCGAAAGTGCATCGAGCCGGCCTGCGGCTATGGCCAGACTATCTTCGTACTGGCGCATCCTTGACCTGATTGTGATGGCGAGACGATTTTCCAGTTCCGTGATCGCATCCGGAAGAGCGGCAAAATCACGGGCATAAATTTTAAGCTGACCTTCCAGCCCTGCCAGGCGCTCTGCAACCAGGCCAAGAGACTGGTCCATGCGAGAACACAGGCGGATCTGCAGGTGGTCGAGATGAGCCTCCAAATCCTGCCGGTTCCTGGCGACCAGTTCAGCGGCGGCACTCGGTGTCGGCGCTCGCAGGTCAGCAACAAAATCAGCAATTGTAAAATCTGTTTCGTGCCCGACAGCGGAGATGACCGGGACCTCCGAGTCGGCAATTGCGCGAGCGACGATCTCCTCATTGAAAGCCCAGAGATCTTCCATTGAACCGCCACCCCGGCCGACTATCAGGATGTCCAGACGGCCATAGCGATTCAGGTTCCTGACTGCCTCGGCAATTTCTTTCGCGGCACCGTCACCCTGGACCCTGACCGGGCACAGCAACAGATGTACGTCGGGCGCACGACGCTGCATGACGTTAAAAATATCCTGGATCGCGGCGCCGGATGCTGAAGTCACTATGCCGACAGAACGTGGAAGTGGCGGCAACACCCGTTTGCGTTCGGCAGAGAACAGCCCCTCTTCTGCAAGCCTTTCCTTGAGAGCTTCAAAGGCAACTTGCAAATCACCCTGGCCGCCTACAACCAGAGAGTCGACAACCATCTGCAACTCGCCGCGCGCTGAATAAACCGTCACCGCGCCTGAGCAGACAGCCTGAGCACCATCCAGTGGCGGGCATCCCACCAGTCGATTGCGGCCACGGAACATTACCGCACGCAGCTGGGCGTGGCTATCCTTGAGCGTGAAATACCAGTGCCCGGAAGCCGGTGCGGCGAAATTCGAAATTTCACCCTCCACCGTCACAGTGACAAAATTGGTTTCCACAACTTCCTGCAGCAACGCAACCAGGCTGCTTACAGATAATTTTCCGTACAGATCAGACACGCAACAAAAACCCCACATCTTGTGGTTTCATTTGACATTTTATAGACTTAACACTATATATTGGCGGACTTGAATTGCAAGGGGAGATCATGTCCACACCATATATTGTGACCATTTCGAGCGAGAAAGGCGGCGTCGGCAAAACCACTCTGGCGACCAACCTGGCGATCTACCTGAAAGCCCTTCATGAGGATCTTCCGGTCACCCTGATGAGCTTCGACAACCATTTCTCCGTCGACCAGATGTTCCGTATCAACCGTCAAGCAGCTCGAGGCGATGTGGGCGATCTCTTTACCGGCAGCAACCCGGACAGCCTGGTTGAAACCGGAGAATACGGTGTGCAGTTCATCCCTTCGAGCAAAAAGCTGAATATCCTGCGTCGCGAGTTGAATGACCCGTCAGCACTTGCCAAGGCCTTCGTCAAGGCCTCCATCGAGGGAATCGTCATAATTGACACGCGCCCCGACATGGACATCTTTACCAGTAGCGCCCTGTTTGCAGCAGACCGGGTGATTGTGCCGGTCAAAGATGCACCCTCAATGGACAACTGCAGACACATCTACGATTTTTTCGATTCCCATGGACTGTCACGACGACCTTTGCGTATTCTGCCCTGCCTGGTCGACGGCCGCATTCACTATGAGGGACCGTTCCGCGATCCGTACCAGTTATTGAAAGCCTCCGCCATCAATCGCGGCTACCGGTGCCTGGAAGGTTATATCGCCAAAAGCCCGAAGGTTGAATCACTCAACACCAACCCGGAAGGCAAAATCTACCCGATTCTCACCCACGGTCGCCATACCGGTGTCCACATCCAGATGACCCATGTCGCCCGACAGGTCTACCTCCATTCCATAGAGACCGAGACCCGTCGCCTGGCCGAGTACAGCATGGACATGGACTCCGCCGAACAAGAAAACCAGAACTCTTACGAAGCGAGATTCAGCGCTCTTGCAACCGGCTGCATGGTGTGCGGGAAACTTTTGGTTGAAAAGGACCGGACCGGCCAGGCCGGTTACTTTGCCCAGAGTTCCGACCAAAGGATCTCAGGTTACATCGAGGAAGAGTGTTTTGCCGGCTTGGCCTTTCGTTACTTCTATGGTGCCAGACACACCGTAGAAAGCCACGATCCGATCTGGGACCTGTTCCGCGAATCGGCACAACGCTCCTATTTTGTCCTTCAACGTACGCCAAATACGCGCAACTTCTATCAGCAGAAACTGTCCTTTTACCGCTTTGACGAAAACGGCCTGGAAGTATCGCATAAAACCATCGAACTACAGGAGTTCGAGAAACGACTGCTCTCCAAGGAGCGTTCCGATCTGTTCCCGCTTCTCGAACGAAGCCTGTTCGATGAGCGGGGCCGCTTGGGAGAAGCATTCCTGCTCGTGCGCAAGGTCAGTTCGGACCTTCCGGAAGAAATCCTTTACGACCAGAACTTTTCCGGCTTTGCTAAGGTCATGGCCAAAATCAGTACGCAACTGCCAGAACCTTCCCATCGGGCGTGATTCGACAGATAGCCCGGTTTCGTCATTTTAAATACCATAACTGCATGCGCCTATTGGGCACGTTCGATAATCCCGGAGATTGAAGCCTGCTTCTGCAGAAGCACTGAGACAGGCACAACCGTAATGCCCCGGCCACGCATCTCCGGCAACTCCCTGCGCAAAGCCTCGAGAGTCTCCGGGTAAGGATGACAGATCCCTATCGCCGTCCCCTGACTGCGAGCCTTGTTTTGCAGCCGCTTGATCTCCCGCACAATCGCACTGACCTCGGCAACATTATCGAGAAAAACGTCACGGTTCATGGTCGGCACACCGAAACGGCGAGCGACCTCGGTCACCTTAGACTGCCCGGTCGTACGACTGTCGATGAAGAAGAAGCCTCTTTCCCGCAAACTTTCCATGACCGGCGAGAGCGCCCTGGCATCCTCGGTAAAGCGTGAACCCATGTGATTATTGGTGCCAGTCACATACGGAACCCTGGCAAGCAGGAGATCAAAACGACGGCGAATCTCTGCATCGCTCTGTGCAACGAACAACGCATCGTCTCCCGGATTGACCGCGGGATATCCCTGTGGTTCCATCGGTACATGCAACATGACTTCATGGCCTGCCGCGTGAGCTATCTCGGCAACCTGCACCGCATGTGGCTCGCCAGGGAGAACAGCGAAAGTGACCTGTTCGGGGAAAGATACCAGCGCTTCAGCGGTGAGAGCGCTTCGGCCGAGGTCATCCATAATAATGGTTACTAGTGGTCCGGCAGGGAATTCAGGTAGCGGCGACACGAAAAGAATGACTATTCGCGTCTGCCGGGATTTTTCAACCGTCAGGGAATTCGCTTCGCGTAACCGGACGGAATAGTCTCCGGGTATTGTGCGCAGTTTTTTTTCAAAACCGGCGATCAAATCCGGTGTGGGGAATTCAGCTGAGACTGAATAGCGCGCCGGAGAATGGTCGAGGTCACGCTGAATACTTTCCGGACCAAGAGCCATTGCCATGAGCAGTGAGTCGACTTCCGCATGGACCATTCCGGTATAGTCGACCGGTGTTTTTGTAACCGGTGAGACGACTGGCTGCTTTGGCCCCTCTTGCAAACGGGCCAAAAAGACCAGACTGATTAAGGCTAAAGCGGCGCCTCCCAAAACAATGATCAGAAGTTTATTTTTTTCAAAAAAACCGGGACGCCGTTTTTTTGTACGGCGCCGTTTGGTTGGTTTCGTCATCGGCAACTCATCAAATTAGCATCCGGACACATCACGCGGCCTTCAACCCCTGAAAGATCCTCCAGCCCTTGAGCAGGTCCAGCGCACGCATCAACTGGAAGTCCTCGCGGGTTTCTTCATCAAGCATGGGAACCTCTTGCTGTTCGCCTTCTGAAGCATCGCCCTCAATAATAAAATGGTTTTTCAGGTCTTTTTCACGAAAGTGGTTGAAGTCCTTCATTTCCTTGATTTCAACCTGTTGCACCGTGATGTCCGGGACAATCCCGCGAGCCTGGATCGAAGTCCCGTTCGGCGTGTAATACTTTGCCGTAGTCAGGCGTAAACCAGAGTCATCGCTGAGTGGGATAATCGTCTGTACAGATCCCTTGCCGAAGCTCTGGGTCCCCATGATCACGGCACGATCGTGGTCCTGCAGAGCCCCTGCAACGATCTCCGAGGCACTGGCACTGCCGCCGTTGATCAGTACAACCATCGGATAGTCAGGCTCTGTTCCACTGCGCATGGCCGAAAATTCCATCTGGGCATCGTCCTCACGACCCCTGGTGTAGACAATCAGTCCATCAGCCAGGAACCGGTCGGAAACCTCCACGGCCTGATCGAGCAAGCCTCCTGGATTATTCCGCAAATCCAGAACCAGCCCCTGCAGATCCTCATTGTTCTCCTGACTCAGGGTGTCAAGGGCCTGTGCCAGATCGCTTCCGGTGCGCTCCTGGAACTGGGCAAGACGAACATAACCAAAGCCCTTTTCCAAAGTCTTGGCTTTTACACTTTTGACCTTGATGACCTCGCGTTCGAGAGTGAACGCTTGCGGTTTCTCGAAGGACGGCCGCATGATGGTGATGGTAATCTCGGTCCCGACGGCGCCACGCATGAGGTGTACCGCTTCCATGATTTTCATATCCTTGGTGAACTGATCTTCTATTTTCAGGATATTGTCTCCGGCTTGCAGACCTGCCCGGGAGGCAGGGGTGTCTTCAATTGGCGAGACAATTGTCAGGCGACCATCACGAAGCGAAATTTCAATACCGAGACCGCCAAATTCACCGCGGGTGTCAACCTTCATCTCCTTATAAATCTCGGGAGACATAAAGCCGGAATGTGGGTCAAGCGAGGCTAGCATCCCATCGATAGCCCCATAAACCAGGTCTTTAATAGGCACCTCTTCTACATAACTGCGTTTCACAATTGTCAGGACATCAGTAAAGATCTGCAATTCCTGGTAAGTCGATGATTCATCAGCAACGGCAACCGGGATATGCCCGATGGAAGCCACGCCGAAGATCAATAGCAGCATTAATGTAAAGACAAGGGCGGTCATCTTGTTTTTCAACATACTCTCCTCCATAACCTCAGCGCGGCTTCAGCCAATCGCCGGGGTTGAGGGGTTTGCCCCCCTGGCGTATTTCGAAATAGACGGCATCTCGGCCCTCATAGCCGGAGTATGCTATGACCTCGGCAGCAGCCACTGGGTCTCCAACCTGCTTGGTAAAGCGCGCCATATGGGCATACAGGGTGTAGTACTTGCTGCCATGATCAACAATTATCAACTTGCCGTAGCCTCGTAGGCTGTTGGCAAAAATAACCTTCCCACTGGCGGCAGCATTGACGGGTGTTCCAGCGGCAGCCTCGATATCAAAACCATGGCTTTCGATCAGAGTCCCCAGCTCACCATGACGGCTGGTGCCGAAGCCAACCCTGAGTTTGCCGGGAACGGGCCAGAGCATGCGCCCTTTTTGTGCAAGCAATCCTGCCAAATTCCCAGTATAGGGTTGCACCTCCCCGGTTTCAAGTTTTTTGACCAGTTCGTTGAGCCGGGCAGCCTTGGCGCGCAACTCCTGCAGCATCTTTTCAAGCGATGCGGCATCCTGCTTCACTTCGGCCAACAGGACTTTCTTGCTTCTCCTCGCCTTTTGCAGGGTTTCCTGCTCCCGATTTCGCCTGAGAACCACGGCCGACTGTTTCTTTTTCATTATTTCAAGATCCTCAAGGGCTTCACGATGGTCTTGCATCTGCACCCGGTATTGATTGAGCAAATCACGATCATGGCGAACCATTCTGGACAGGAATGCGTATTTTTCGGCAATGTCGCGAGGACTTTCCGATTCCGTAAGAAGCGCCCTGATCAGGCCGACTTCACCGGTTTTGTAAAGGACAACCAGGCGGCCCCGAATCTGTTGTTCGGTGTGGTCACGCATAGCATCGATCTCCTCCAGTGCACGGCGTTTGGCTTTCAGTTGTGCCGTTAGTTCGGTCAACTGCTTTCGACTTTTTCTTTCCAGTCTCTCGATCCGACGCACTTCAGCGTTCAGGCGTTCTAGATCATCAGACAACGCACCACTTTCAGACTGCTTGTTCCGCAAGCCCTCAAGGGTTGTCCTGATCTGTTTCTGTAACTGGTCAAGGCGCTCACGGCTTGCATCCAGTTCATCAGCTGCATATGCCATACACAGCGGCAACATCAGCAAGACAGGCAGCAGCCATGATAACACCCTTGCTATCGTACCAGTGGATAGTCTCATTGGGATACGAACCGAACAAACTTGCGGAGTGCAAACAGGCTTCCCAACAGGCCGATCAGGCCGCCGCCGACAATCAGCATGACCTGCCAGACAACCGGCAGGAAATGGATCGTGTCGATACCGGTAATCAGCAACAGGCTGCCCAGGCTTTTTTGCAGAACAATCTCGAACACCATGAAGCTCAGACCAAGTGCGGCCAAGCCGCCGAAAAGCCCCTGAAGAGTCCCTTCCACAAGAAAAGGCAGTTTGATGAACAGCGACGTGGCACCGACCATGGTCATGGCCTCGAGTTCATCCTGTCGCGCATAAAGGGTCAATTTGATCGTGTTGGCGACTATTACCAGCGCCGCAAAAACCAGGAAGCCGCCCAAAGCAGCGCCAGAGATCCTCAGCAGAAGCAGGAAAGCCTCCAGCTTTTCCAGCCAACCCTGACCGTATTGCAGATCGGTAAACCGGTGATCCACGCGCAATCGCTCTACGACTCCAGTCATCGCAATTTCATTTTGCCATTTATCGGCCAGGCTTATTTCAAGCGAAGCCGGCAACACCTCCGGGCCGAGACCTTCGACCAGTTCGGCATCATCTCCAAGCCGTTTGCGAAATCTTTCAAAAGCCTTCTCACGCGAGATAAAATCGACCTTGTCCACTTCAGGATATTGCTCGATATCACTGATCCAACCCTTCACGACTTTGTCTTCTGGAACTTCGTCAAGGTAGGCGACAATTGCCAGACTCTCGCCCCAAGATGCTGTCAGTTGCTGGACATTCAGGACAGCGATGGCAAAAAAGGCCAGCAGAGCCAGAGCAACCGCGATCGTGCCGATTGACGCCATGCTTAATACGGGGCTCTGCTGCATATTGCGCAGTGCGCGTCTGAAAAAATATCCGCCACGGAGAATCATCGGGGTTGACCTGTGGTTTCGGCTTGCCCGCGAAACAGGGGCAGATCATCCATCGCCAGGCTGCCGGAGTCGAGAGAGACCACCCGGCGCGGAAACTGGCGAATCAGGCTACGATCATGGGTTGCCATAATGATCGTCGTGCCACGCGCATTGGCACTTTTAAATAATTCCATGATATCAAGAGTCACTTCCGGATCGAGATTACCGGTCGGTTCGTCAGCCAGCAGTACCAGTGGGTCGACCACCAGCGCACGGGCCACGGCAACCCGTTGTTGCTCGCCACCCGAGAGCTGTAAAGGCAGATGATTCAGGCGATGTTCAAGCCCGACATTTTTCAGGGTCTGGTAAACTTTCTTGCTGATTTCAAACCGTTTGCGCCCTTGAACTTCCAGAGGAAATGCGACATTTTCGTAGACTGTACGGCGGTTCAACAGCTTGAAGTCCTGAAAGATGATACCGATATTGCGCCGCAGGTAGGGGATGCGTGAGACACCGTAACGGGTAATGTTCCGACCGTTGACCAGGATCTGTCCACGGGTCGGTCGCTCAGCGCAGTAGAGGAGCTTGAGCAGGGTGGTTTTACCGGCCCCGGAAGGCCCGGTCAGGTAGACGAACTCGCCTTTGTCTACCGAGAGCGTCACATCCTTGAGAGCGTACTGATCGCGCTGGAAAGCTTTGCAGACGTTGTACAGCTGTATCATCACCAATCCCGATATGGAATGCCATTCAGCCCGACACGGTCGTCGCCGCTGCGAACATCCTCCAGTCCACCCTCGGCTATTTCACCTTCAAGGGACGGGGTTGGCGGAATTTCTTCCCAGGTCTCTGCCGACTGGGTGAAGGGGTCACGTGGGATATCACGCAGGTACTTGCTGGCAACCAGGTCATCCAGTGATTCGGGGTAACGGATATGATCGGCAAAATACGCGTCGATCGCCCGGCGCATCTGGTACAGGTCTTCCATCAACACTGCTTCGCGGGCCTTGATCAGATGGCGCTGGTAATTCGGCACCACAATACTGGCCAGAATGCCTATGACGGTCATGACGATCAGCAACTCGATAAGGGTAAACCCTTTTTCAGATTTTTTCCTAAACAGCAGGCTCATCTTTATCACCAGGTATTGTAAGGTGTTCCATCCAGGGCGTAACGCTGGCTCTGTGAGTAGACATCGTAAATATCATCTCCGCTGTAGAAGGTCGAGTCGGGATCATCCTTGTACGAACGCAGCCCCCACCCCTCGTCATACTCATCGAACGGATCCTTCGGCAAACGCCTCAGGTATCTGCGCTTGTAAGGATAAAGGCCGCCCCAATCGCTGCCCTCCAGCAGGACTTCGAGAGTTTCCGGGTAGCCGGTTTCATCAACTGCCGCGATGATCTTTTTCTCTTCTACAGCTTTGTCAAAGTCCGCCTTGTAATCATCGATCGCCGTTCGTATTTCCCGTAATGAACGACGCAGCTCCAGTTCCTTGCCACGTAGCGCAGTCATTTCGGCCATCGGCACAATCACCGAGGCAAGCACGGCCAGGATGGCCATGGCCAGGACCATTTCCAGCAAGGTCAGGCCACGCTGACCTCTGGAGAAGTTTATGTGGCAAGTCAGGCTCAAGGCACTTCAATCACGGCCGCTTCGGGCACGACCTGAAGCCGTATACCCTCAGGATTACGGAAATTAACCCGATTGACTTTAAGCTGGGTCTGACCCGCAGCAATCGGCTTAAAGACGGCGTTGAACAATGTACCGGAACCGGAAGCTCCTTGGCCGCCCGGCCCCTGCTTGTAACCGACGATCACTTGTCCCGTTGCCTGGTTGGGACTGTTGGAGAAGACCGTGGCCTGGCCTCCCTGCTTGAGAAAATCCCCTTCGCTGATGCTGACCAGTTCAAGCACGGCAGGATCGTAACTGATAAAGAGCGGCGCACTGTAGAGTTGTTCAACCCCGCTCACCAGCACGGCAACAGAGAGCTCCTGACCTTGCTCGGCCATCTCCGGAGCTGAAAAGCTGATGATCGCCGGAGCCAGATTAGTCATCTCGGGGAGAACCGGCGGGCCGATTTCTTGCTTTGAGGCGATTTGTTCAGTAGGCACGATCTCATCGGCAGCGCCAACAGTTGGTGTTGCTTCCTTCCAGGAAGTCATTTCTTCCTGTTCAGATTTCTCATCCACAACAGTTGTCGGGACAGCTGTCGGTTTCGACACCACTTCCCCGTCAACACCTGCCAGAGCTGTTTGCCCCGTCACGGCAGATTCGGATGAGGGGAGTTCATCATCTGGGTCCATGATGGACACCGGCTTGATTGCTGGTGCGGCGAGAGGTCTTGTTGCCTCGATTTCGCTCAGAAACGGCTTCACAAAAGAGCCAAAGTTAGGCCCGTCCTTCAGGTTGTCCTCGCCACCGGACCAGATGGTCGCGACATCGACTTCCGGGAGCACAAATTTCTTGATGATGTAGGGTGTGATCGACAGGATGATCTCACGCTTCTCTTCGTTATTTGAGTAGTTGGTAAACAAACTCCCTAGCCAGGGGATTTCTCCCAAAAACGGGATCGTTGACTTGTTGTTGATTTTATTGTTTTCGTACAGCCCGCCAAGGATGGTGCGAGCACCGTCAAGTAACACCAGGGAGGTCTCCGCATTGGTCGTTGTCAGTGCAATCGGTGACTCCCCTGTTGTATCACCAGAATCCAGCCTTTCTGCGCTGCTGACCTCCAATTTGATCTTGGTCAGCACCGTCCCGTCGAGTTGGACATTTGGTTCGATATCGAGCTTGATGCCGGAATCAACGTACTGGACGTTCTGTGTCGTAGAGTCGGAGGTGCCGACTTGTGTCGTTGTCACGATCGGGTCACGCTTGCCGATGTGGACTTTCGCCTTCTCCTTGTTCTTGACCCGGATTTTCGGACTCGCCAGAAGCTCGGTTGAATTCAGCGTTTTCGCAAAATCAAATGCGGCTGTAGGGAGAGTGTAGAAAGTCTGTAAACCACTCAAATTCGTCGTCAATCCGCTCGTATCGGATCCTGGGCCGAGAGTATCATCAAGGATATTTGTTCCATCCTGGGAAAATCCGAGACTGGTGCTGTAGGTGCTCAGCCTCGGCCCGAAGTTCAAAGCATCGGTATCCCTGACGGCGAGCACTTCAACGTCAAAGAGCACCTCGGAATCGGCACGGTCTGCCGCGGCGAGGATCTGTTCGGCGAGCCTGATAACTTCCGGTTTGTCGCGGATCACCAGGGCATTGCGCTCTTCGTGGACGTAAATCTTGCGCAGCTGCAGCATGGTCCGCAACAGGTTGACCGCCTTCTTGGCGTCGATGTGCGAGAGGTAGAAGGTCTGGATCAGCTGGTCTTCGTACTGTTTCGATTTCTCGCGAGATTCAGGATAGATGATAATCGTCTTGCTGTTGAGCACCTTCTTGCTCAGACCATTCATCTGCATGATCAGTTCCATCGCCTGTAGGAAGCTGGCTTTTTCCAGAAGAACAGAAATAGACTGATCGCGAAT
>Ga0070729_10002081_pt1 | contig 27128 bp, 28 predicted proteins | sample tdDd472_FD_66725 | JGI IMG/M metagenome (GOLD analysis project Ga0070729, IMG submission 66725) | Marine sediment microbial communities from the Atlantic coast under amendment with organic carbon and nitrate - tdDd47.2 | ecosystem: Environmental > Aquatic > Marine > Coastal > Sediment | place... | reverse complement strand
AATCCCCATTGTTAATTTGTTAGAATCTGTTAAGTGGCATAACCTTACCACAAGTTTAAAAAGCTTGGCTAGACTACCCAAAATCATCGTCTAAGTCACTATATTCTAAGGGCAGCTGTACAAAATTGGTGGATTCTGAAGCTTGGAATCGAACGCCAATTCCTAATAACCGCACCGATTTCTCACGTCGATAAAACCCCTCTTCCATCAACTCATAAAATAAATCATCGTTTATTCCAAAGCTGGTACGCTCAACGGTTGTGGCAGTGAAATCACTGAATTTTAGCTTGGCAAACAGCTTGTTCACAGGAGCACCGACACCCGAGCGAGCAACCCGCCGTTTTAGAGTTTGTAATAGGTAGGGCAATTCTTCAAGACACTCATCAAGCGTTATCAAATCCTTATCATAAGTATTCTCAACGCTTAACGACTTTCTTGGATAATGCGTAATCACCTTTCGATTATCGATACCGCGCGCCAGTTCGTACAGGCGCTGACCAAAGCTGCCAAAGGTTTTGCTCAGAGTCAGCAGATCAATTTCTCTAAGTTCCTTGCAGGTATCAATGCCCATACGCTGGAACTTTTCAGCAGTTTTTTTACCCACGCCATGAATTTTATTAACTGGCAATCGCTCAACAAACCCTTCAACCTCGTCAGGGGTTAACACAAACTGTCCGTTAGGCTTATTCCAGTCTGAGGCGATTTTGGCGAGAAACTTGTTAGGCGCAACGCCTGCAGAAGCTGTCAGCTGAAGTTTCTCATAGATTTGATAGCGAATGGCTTGCGCAATATAAGTGGCACTACCTTTATAATCTGTGCAGTCGGTAACGTCTAGATAGGCTTCGTCTAGTGATAGAGGCTCAATCAAATCCGTATATTGTGCAAAGATCTCGCGAATGACTTTTGAATCATGACGATACTTATCAAAATTCGGAGGTACGATAACCAGCCCTGGACATAGACGCTTAGCGTAAGCTGATGGCATTGCTGAACGAACGCCATAGGTACGAGCTTCGTAGTTACAAGTAGCGATAACACCCCGCTTGTCTGGCGAACCGCCAACCGCAATAGGATGATTATTAAGCGATGGATCGTCGCGCATTTCAATAGCCGCGTAATAACAATCCATATCAACATGAATAATTTTACGAATAGGCCCACTCAAATTTGATTGCGACATTTGGAATTTAGACTGTAGACAAGAAAATACTTCGCATAGTTTAACCCATACGATAAATTTTAGCTCATGAGCATGAACACTGGTTAGAAGACCAGTTTAATCAAAGCACCGCCCAAATCACTTGTCCCAATATCGATATCACCACGATAGGCGTCGACAATTTCCTTAACCACTGACATACCGATGCCCTGCCCATCCACTGACTCATCCAATCGCTTTCCACGTGTAAGAACAGCAAGACGCACCTCTTCAGCAATACCTGGTCCATCATCTTCGATACAAATAGACGTTTTCAAACCGTTTTGGCTAGCGCTGACTTTGACCTGCTGTTTCGCCCATTTACAGGCATTATCCAGCAGGTTTCCGCATATCTCATAGAGATCACCTTCATTTAGCAAAACTTGAATCGATGCAGGAATATCAATGCTGATTTCAGCCGCCTTATGTGAATAAACTTTCTCCAGCCCTTTTACTAATTTAGTAATAGCAGGCTTTAGCGGAATTGCTTTCATCATAACTTGTGGGCCACTGGTGGCACGTTGTAGCTGATAACCGACGATCTGATTCATTCGCAATAACTGCTCGCCACAAACTCTTTCTAAATCTTTTTTGTCAGCTTCATTTTGTAATGCGGCCTGCATCACTGCCAGTGGTGTTTTAAGGCTATGAGCAAGATTGCCTAGGGTCTCTTTATAACGCTTACTCTGGTGGCGCTCGTTACTGATAAAACGGTTAATATTATAAGTGAGCAATCGAATTTCTTGAGGGTACCTATCGGACAATTTCTCCAAAGCTCCCTGTTCAACTTTTCGCAACTCTTTAACCGCTTGCCGGATTGGTTTTAACGTCCAGCGTAGAACCACAAATAGAATTAAAATAAGCGAAGCTGCCAAGCCTGCAAGCCACATCCAAAGAGTATTCCGATAAGCATCAATCACTTGATTAAAGGGTCGTTTATTCTCAAGTATAACGAAGTGATAGAGTGAAATTTCTCCGCTTTCAGACTCCCACTCAGCTATGAAATGGAATTGAAAGAAACTCTCCTCTCCAAGTGAAATGGAATCGAGTGTAGCTTCACCGGGTAAGGTTAAAGGTAATGGGATCTTGCCCTGCTCAATGGCGTAGGTGGCTGACTGCGATTGCCAGATGAGGCTTTCTGTTTCATCGTATACTAATGCTGAAATGCCGCTTCCGTATTGATTGAAACGTTTATCGGAAGGAATTTCCTCAGGTAAATACAGCTCTCCCGGTTCCAATTGATCGGCGACCGATAGCAAGCTGTAAAATTGCGCAAAAAGTCTTTCGAACGTTGCTTGACGAATTCCTGCTTGATAAGTGTTTAAAAGAATAAAGCTCATCGCGGCAATAAAAAATACCAGCACAATACTGGTATTTAATAAAATTCGCTTTTGAAGGGAGTATGAAGCTTTTTGATTCACAGATCTGCTCTTAATCGGTAACCTCGACCACGCAGAGTATCAATTGGCTTTATGGTACCCTCGGGGTCAATTTTCTTTCGCAGTCTTCCGACAAACACTTCTAACACGTTAGAGTCACGATCATAGTCTTGAGCATATAAATGCTCAGTTAATTCAGTCTTGGACACTACTTTGTCAGGGTTAAGCATCAAATATTCCAAAACCTTATACTCGTAAGCGGTTAAATCCATAACTTCACCGTTGACCTTCACCTCCTGCTTTAGACTATCCAGGCTAATAGGTCCTTTGGTAATTTCTGGTTTGGCATAACCTGATGCACGACGTAACAGTGCATTAATTCGAGCTAAGAGTTCTTCTGTTTGGAATGGTTTAACCAGGTAGTCATCAGCACCAGCAGCCAAACCATCAACTTTATCTTGCCAATGGCCACGCGCGGTCAAGATTAATACAGGAAATTGAACGTCTTCGTTACGCAAAGTAGCAATCACTTCCATGCCGGAAATATCAGGAAGACCCAAGTCAAAAATACCTAAATCAAACTGATATTCCCGCGCCAGGTATAAAGCTTCCTCACCATTAGGAGCCTCTTCAACAACATAGTTATTTGCTTTTAAAGCACTAACCAGCTGCTCACGTAACGCATCATCATCTTCGACCAATAAAAGCTTCATTGTCTCTCTCCACCCCATCCCTAAACGGGAACTTCCTAAATACCGCTAACCAATAACTCGACCATTACAAGCATTCACTAATAGATGTCGAACACGCCCTGAAGAGCTGAGTACTTTTACCCGATAAACAGGAGGCTTACGGTTCATATTAAGCGATGCAGACAACACTCTTTCATTTGTGTGTCTAGCGACAGCACTCATAGCTGCGCTTTTGCCAATTGGAACACAGGATTGATCCTGACGCTCCAGCTGAGTATCAATACGAATATTTGCAGCTTCAACCTTACCCAAAGCAAGGATTAAAGATGCAACGATAATAATATAAATATATTTCATAATAACCTTTATTCAGTGCTATGACATTTAATGTCTGTAACCACGTCCGGGCCTTACACTAACTTCAACATCAACCCAGCGCCCAGGATCATAATCCATAAAAGTCGTAAAACGCTGGCCTTTATATTTATAGGTGACATTATAACCAACAATAGCGGCATGACCATAACGGCTTTCGCTTACTTCACAACGGTAATGACTGTTACGTCCTTTATCGGCTACTGACTGGCCAATGACAGAGCCTACCACAGCCCCAGCAACCGAACCAAGACGCTTTTCGCCTCGGTCACCGCCAAGCTTATAACCCACTACACTCCCCACGACCGCACCGACAATGGAGCCTTTACGGCGCTCACGATCTGAACTTACGGTGTAACAGCGCTCTCTTGGGTAGCGACTTTCGCTATAGCCCGAAACAGGCTCAACGTACATTACTTTTGCACGTGTATAACGAGTATTCTCGTAGCGAGAAGAATCGTAGCGAGAGTCTGCATAAGGACGATCATCATGACTGGCTTGCGCAGTGCTAGCTAAGCTTAAGCTAACTAAAATCGATGTGATAAATAATAGGCTTTTCATACACAATACCTCATATTGTGGACGGGAGCCTGCTCTGCAGGTCCCGTAGATTTAAGGTAAGTGTAGAAAGTTTAAGCTGAATGCTCTCTGAACTTATAAAAATAAAGGTTATTTTTTAGCAAACATCCGTTGTAATGCCAATAAAATGACAGCTCCGAGGGTTGCTGTCAGTAAGGTCTTGATATTAAAGCCCGATATCTCTCCAAAGCCCAAAAGACTTCCGACATAGCCGCCAATAATCGCACCAACGATACCGATGACAATGGTCATAATGATACCTGCACCTCTAGCGGCCGGAATAATTGCGCGAGCTAAAAGGCCTGCGATTAAACCAACGACAATCCACGTTAAAATTCCCATATCGATATACTCCTTCAGTTTATCAGTGACTTAACATGTATTTATTCAGGTCAATCCCAAATAATCATTTCTTGCTTTTTGTAGTGCTTTTCAATGATGGCCTGATAGTATTTCTCGACTTGCTGACGACGAATCTTCAACGTCGGTGTTATCAAACCATTCTCAGTTGTCCAAGCTTCATCTACAAATATGAGCTTAGTTAAACGCTCATGCTTTTCAAGTTGATTATTCAGCTTTTGCAAAGTTTGTTCTGTTTCTTGAGTAAATGCAGCACGATCCTTGATAGTTTTATTGTAAACCGAAGCAATCGCAACTGGTGCTGGCAAGCCATCGCCGATCACACATAAATGCTCAACACCTAATTCTGGCTCAAGTTTTGCCTCAATAGGTGCTGGCGAAACGTACTTTCCTTTTGACGTTTTGAAAATATCTTTAACCCGGCCTGTAATGAATAAAAAGCCACTTTCATCAATCATGCCGATATCACCAGTATGGAAAAAACCCTCTTCATCAATAACTTCTGCAGTTTTAAGAGGTTCCTTATAATAGCCTTGCATCAGACATGGGCTTTTCAGAAGGATTTCACCACTATCAGCAAGCTTTGCTTCAGCAGTCGGCATAGCGACTCCCACGGAGCCTTTTTTGCGACAACCTGGTTTACTGGCATGTGAAAAAGCCATCGTTTCAGTTAAACCGTAAGCCTCACAAATTTCCAGTCCAATACTGTCGAAAAAATCCATAGTAGCTCTCGGCAAAGCCGCCGCACCCGACAGAACGACTTTGGCTTTATCTAGCCCAAGCCCAGTTAATACCTTACGTCTGATAATGTTTTTGATAATCGGAAGCTTAAGCAAGAACCATAATTTTCTTTTCCCTACCTTGTCTTCTATACCTTGTTGAAACTTGAGCCAGATCCGAGGCACACCAAAAAATATGGTTGGTCGGACCGATACAATATTCTCCTGAAAACGATCCAGTGACTCGGTAAAAGAAATGGTGCTGCCAGTATGTATGCTGATAATTTCAGTCAGTTCCCGTTCCGCACAGTGAGCTAGTGGCAGGTACGAAAACGCACGCTCCTGACCAATATCGACAAACTGGCTGGCCGCCGCCGCCCCATTTGATAAAGCGCGATAATCAATCATAACCCCTTTCGGAATACCGGTTGTCCCGGAGGTATAAACGATAGTTGCCAGTTCATCAAGATCTGGGATGGGTGACTCAGACATGGCCTCAGTATCTGCAATCACCTCATCCCACTCTTTAATGCCTGAGCGGGGTTGGTAGAAACTGATTTTAGGTAACTCGTCGGCAACGGCTTCGTTCTTAGCTGGCCAATCAGGCATCTTTCCCACGAAAAGCAACTTGGATTCACTGTGCTCCAGAATCGTAGTTATCGTTTCCTTGCCAGCAGTCGGGTAAATTGGAACCGATATATGCCCCGCCATCATGATAGCGAGATCTGCCATGATCCAATGCGAACAGTTCAGAGACAGTATGGCTACCTTACTTTTAGGAGGTAGTGTTGTTTTAAGGTACTGAGCCATTTTTCGCACCTGTTGCCCAACCTCATGCCAGCTATATTCCTTCCAATCATTGCCAAAGGGCTGACGCAAAAAAGCCTTATCGGCCGCCACAGTCTCCCAATGATAAAAAGCTTTGAGTGTTGGTTCTAAATTTAACTGACTCATATTTTGTTCTCATTTTAAAAGGTATAGGACATAAAGTAGTGCGGACCGATGCCTTCGATCACGAACTCTTCACCCTTTATATCAAAATTCAGCTTACTGTAAAATGGTGCAGCAGTGGTTCTTGCATTACACCATAACACCTGAGCGCCTTTTTCATTGCATATCCGTAAGCCTTCCCTTAACAATTCAGCACCGTACCCCTTTCCTTGCGATTGAGGGTCCGTAGCCATGCCACGAAGACGCCACGCACTATCACTGTGGAAGTTAAAGTCAGCCTCTAGTTTAGGATGAGACTCTGGATAAAAAGATGCAACAGCAACCACCTTACCATCAATAGATGCTGCTAAATGAAAACACCCCTCCATACTGTCTTCGGCGTAGTAACAAGTTTCTATAGATTGACCGGCTCGTAAAACCGAATGACGAAGAGGAATAATGGTGGCTTGTGGCACTGATTGAATGATTAACATTTAATGGGTTCTTTGAAATAGGCTGAGTTGACGATTTTTACTTTTATATCATTACTGTTCGATAACATATAGCAAAACAATCTAGCTAAAAAATCTTTCTGGTATTGAAAACGATGTTATAGGAAGCCCAGACATAAAAAAAGCCACTCAACTGAGTGGCTTTTGATAAAACATTAAAGACTCAATTACTGGTCGTCTTCAATTTCTTCTTCAACTTTCTCTTCAGCTTCTTCAAGCTCTTCTTCTGCAGAGTGCATCATTTCTTCCGCTTCAGCTTCAGCATCTTCAACCATTTGATCGGCTTCAGCTTTAGCTTCTTCTACCATTTCTTCCGCTTGATCTTTAGTTTCTTCATAATTCTCTTCAGCAGCCTGCTGCAAAGAAGTTACTGTTTCCTCGGTAGTTTCAGCAGTGTCTTCAACCGCTTTTTCAGTCGCCTCAACAGCATCTGCTGTTGCTTCTTTGACTGACTCCACCGCTTCTTGAGTTTCTTCCTTGGCTGACTCTTTTTTATCGTCGCTGCAAGCAACCGCAAGTGTTGATGCTAAAAGTGCAATAGCTAAACGTTTCATTCCTATCTCCTCCTCGGATTATTTACTTATAAGTAAAGTCACAAAAAATTTCATAACCTTTTTATAAAGCTTGGGTAATAAACTGTACGGAAATTACCCAAGCGCTCAATAATACAACAAGTTAGATTATTTTTTCCCTAAGAAAAGCCACGTTTCGAGAACTGTGTCAGGGTTTAATGACACACTATCAATCCCTTGATCCATTAGCCACTTAGCTAAATCAGGGTGATCAGACGGGCCTTGACCACAGATACCAATGTATTTATTGGCTTTTTTACAGGCTTTGATAGCATTGGCTAACAACACCTTAACTGTTGGGTCACGCTCATCGAAAAGATGAGAAATGATACCCGAATCTCGGTCCAGACCTAGTGAAAGCTGAGTCAGGTCATTTGAGCCTACAGAAAAACCATCAAAGTGCTTCAAGAACTCCTGAGCCAAAATAGCATTCGATGGTAACTCACACATCATAATAACGCGTAAACCATTGTCACCACGGCGCAGGCCATTCTCTGCCAGTAACTCGATCACTTTTTCGGCTTCACCTAAAGTACGAACAAACGGGATCATGACTTCAACATTATTAAAGCCCATTTTGTTACGAACGCGCTTAATCGCTTCGCACTCAAGCTCAAAGCACTCACGGAATTCTTCGGAAATATAACGAGAAGCACCTCGGAAGCCCAACATTGGGTTTTCTTCATGCGGCTCATATAAATGACCACCAATCAAGTTTGCGTATTCGTTCGACTTGAAGTCAGACATGCGAACAATGACTTTCTCCGGTGCAAAAGCACAGGCGATTGTCGAAATACCTTCGACTAATTTGCTGATATAAAATTCTTTCGGGTTTGGATAACCTGCCATTTGCAAGGCGATGGTCTTTTTCAAGCTTTCATCTTCCAGCTTGTCATAATCCAATAAAGCTTTAGGGTGAACACCGATCATGCGGTTAATAATAAACTCTAAACGAGCCAGACCAACACCAGCATGGGGCAAATGAGCAAAATCAAATGCTCGATCAGGATTGCCCACATTCATCATGATTTTGAATGGTAATTCAGGCATATCATCAACCGAGTCTTTACTGACTTCAAAGTCCAGTAGACCAGAATAAATCATGCCAGTATCACCTTCCGCACATGACACAGTGACTTCAGCGCCATCTTTAATGCGGTCAGTAGCATCGCCACAACCAACCACCGCTGGAATACCCAGTTCACGGGCAATAATTGCCGCATGGCAGGTACGGCCGCCACGGTTAGTCACGATAGCTGCTGCGCGCTTCATCACTGGCTCCCAATCCGGGTCAGTCATGTCAGTAACCAGAACATCGCCCGGTTTTACGCTGGCCATTTGATCAATGGAGCTAATAACTCGAGCCTTACCTTTACCGATCTTCTGACCAATCGCACGGCCAGTCGCCACTACGTCGGAAGTATTCTTCAAACGGTAGCGTTCAATAATATTCTTATCGGAACGGCTCTTGACCGTTTCAGGACGCGCCTGAACGATATAAATCTTGCCGTCGGCGCCATCTTTTGCCCACTCAATATCCATTGGACGCTTGTAATGCTTTTCAATGATTATGGCTTGTTTTGCAAGTTCCTGAACTTCAGCATTATTGATACAGAACTGCATCCGTTCATTAACACTAACATCTACCGTATCCACAGATTTACCATGCTCGGTATTGTCGGTGTAAATCATTTTAATAGCTTTGCCACCAAGGGTCTTACGAACAATTGATTGACGACCTTCGTCTAAGCCTGGCTTATAAACATAAAACTCATCAGGATTAACGGCACCCTGAACCACGGTTTCTCCTAAGCCATAAGCGCCGGTAATAAAGACCACATCGTTGAAGCCTGACTCAGTATCCATAGTGAACATCACGCCACTGGCAGCGATATCACTACGAACCATTTTTTGAACACCAGCAGACAAAGCAACTAATGAGTGCTCGAAGCCTTGGTGTACGCGGTAAGCAATCGCGCGATCATTAAACAATGAAGCAAACACTTCTTTAAGCGCTTTCATTACATTGTCTAAGCCACGAACATTCAAGAAAGTTTCTTGCTGGCCGGCGAAGGAAGCATCAGGTAAGTCTTCAGCGGTAGCAGAAGAACGAACGGCTACGGCAAAGTCATCATTGGCATCGCCTTTCAATTTGGCATAAGCCTCAGTGATAGCTTGCTCCATTTCTGGAATAAACGGAGTATCCATCACCCAACCACGGATTTTTGCACCAACTTCGGCTAACTTTGTAACATCATCAACATCCAAGCTAGATAGCTCGTCGTTGATGCGCTTGTTCAGGCCACTTTGCTCAAGGAAAGCGCGGAAAGCATCGGCTGTAGTCGCAAAGCCATTTGGAACACTAACGCCCATATTGCTCAAGTTGCTGATCATCTCGCCCAGTGACGCGTTTTTACCGCCAACGCGCTCAACGTCACCCATCCCAAGTTGGTCATACCAAAGTACGTAATTATCCAAGGTTCTAATCTCCAGTTTATAAATTTGGAATTACCACAAACCGCCCATTTTTAGCTGATGTTCTTGCCGATAGTGAGCGTAAATGCTTAAATTCACGAACAAAGTGGTCTTTGTGGCCGCTATTTTACTGATAAATGAGCAAATATGAAACGCACAGTCTTTTTTATTTCCGACAGAACCGGTATTACCTCAGAAATGCTCGGTCAATCGCTGACTTCCCAGTTCGAAGGCGAGGTAGAATTCACCTACCACACCATCCCTTTTGTTGATGATGTGGACAAAGCTAACGCTGCGGTTTCTCGCATCAATCAGACTGCAATCCGTGATGGCCATAAGCCGATTGTCTTTGAAACCATCGTCAAACCAGATATTCGCAACATCATCACCTCCGCCAATGCGCTGCTCGTAGACTTTTTCCACACCTACATTGGCCCTCTTGAAAAAGAACTGGGAGTACACAGCTCCTTCCGCGTTGGTAAGTCCCACTCCACGGATGATAGACAGGCTTATGACACGCGCATGAGTGCGGTTAACTTTGCTTTGAACAATGATGATGGAGCTTCCACCAAGCATTACAACCAGGCCGATATCATCCTGGTCGGCCCATCACGCTGTGGCAAAACCCCTACTTCGCTTTATATGGCGATGCAGTTTGGTATTTTCGCAGCCAACTATCCTTTTACAGAAGAAGACCTGCCGAATATAAAATTAAAACCGGGCTTAGCGCAGAATAAACACAAGCTATACGGACTCACCATTGACCCAATGCAGTTGCATGAGATTCGTAACAAGCGCCGTCCCAACAGCAAATATTCAGCGCTCAATCAGTGCATGTTAGAAGTTCGAGAAGTTGAAGCACTGTATCGAAGAGAAAATATTCCCTTTATCGACACCACATCCCGCTCGGTCGAAGAACTGGCAGTGAAGATCATGGCAGACAAGGAAATCCTGAGAAAAATCTTTTAAAACAGAGTGATTTTTTAATTCAACTAACATAGCGCCTTAGGAACAAGCTCTAAGGAGCCCCATGAATTTAAAGCACACGTCTGAATTTTTCTATGAGGAGATTAAGAGCAGATCCTGACTTTCGTCAGGATGACAGCTTTCTATAGCTCTGATATCTACAAAGTTAGACACCTTGAGTCCCCTACCAAAAGGTTGTTGATTACCGTCTTACGAAGAGAGCAACTCTACCAATAAATCAATTCCCCAAGGTATGTCATCCTGACGAAAGTCAGGATCTGCTCTTAGTTTTTTCACAAAAGAAAATACAGATACCTGCTATAAATTCGTGGACTCCCCTTAGGATTAGCCTAACGTAACCGGCTCTATCAACAAGGCCATTCTTTGTCCTTTAGGAACCTTATTATTAGGGAAGACAATCGCCTCACCATCAGACTCGACGATATAAGGCTCATCAGGATCAGAAAGCAACTCAAAACCTTGTTCAAACTCGGTGAAATTAGCCAAGTCATCCTCAACATTGAGATGCGATTCATCAGAGATCCGCAACAGCTCTTTTTTTACCGCAAATAGGTTTAACTCATCGGTAGAACGGTCATTATTGAAATGATAATTGGCAGCGACCAGTTTTCGCAGTTGATTTTCCGCTTGCTTAAAATCATCGCGATTATTTTCACCGAATGGTTTAACTTTACCAAGTTCCACCGTAAAGGCATCGGCTTTGAAATGATGGCTGGTATGGTACGAAAAAGTCGAACTTGGTTTGTGATAAAGCAGCACAGTATCTACGCCACAATCCTGCACAAAAGCTAACTGCTCTGCTTTGTGCTCGCGACCATCAAGATAAGGATAAATAGCAAAGCGTTGATGTTTAGAAGCTCGAATAGCGGTATGCAGATCATAATGATAGCAACGAGCATCAGTCGGTGACTTATCAAAGAAATCTTTTACCGCCGCTTCCAGCCGCTTGGCTCGCAAAGCTTCATAACAGCTGGCATCAGCCTCAAGATAAGCCTTCCAATGATGGTTAAACATGCGGTTCAAATTAAATTCCAAGAAACGCTCTTGCTGCATCATGGCTTTCGGGTTGCCAAGCAATATCAGCAAATTAACTTGCAGAGCCTGACTTCCAACAAGAATATCACGCACCATATCACTGATAATTTCTATCGGTGCTGTTTCGTTGCCGTGCACACCACAGGAAAGACAAACATACTGATTGCTGGGTTGGTCGGGAGTAAATTCTATAATCCCGGCATCATGAAAGACTGCTTTGCCTTGATCGATTTCCAGCGAAAAAGGTTCATGGTGATCAGGATTTTGACGGACAAAGTCAATAAAGTTAAAGGTGTTAAAATCGTGTGACGTTAGCATAATTCTCAATGTTACTGATTCAGTTATTTAGTCGAAGCTCTTGACTAAGCCTACTTAGTCGCAGTTTCTTCAAAAGGCGGAACGAGCAATTGCGGATCCAAACGATGGCTCAACCAATTTAGACGCCAGTCAAGATGTGGGCCGGTTGCGCGACCGGTAGCCCCTATGCGACCAATGAAATCGCCCTGCTTTACAGGCTCACCGACTTCAACGTCGACACTGCTCAAATGCAAGAAAGTCGAGTTCACGCCAAAGCCATGATCAATGATAATGGTTCCACCCGAATAAAACATATCCGGATGGGCTAAACGAACAACGCCATCGGCAGGAGCGACAACTTCAGTTCCGGTTGGAGCTGCAACATCAACCCCAAAATGAGGTCGTTTGGGATCGCCATTTAAAACCCTTTGGCTGCCATAAAAACCACTCAAGCGCCCTTTTGCTGGCCAGATAAAATCCTGCATGAAATATCTAAAATCTGTAATTTCGGCACGAGCCTCAGCGACCTGTGCTGTTTCTTTTTTTATGCGCGCCAATACTTCAGGTTTCTTAGGCGTTACTTTCGATGGTGGTAAACCATCGATACGTTCAATGTTGTACTGACGTTTGCGAATGGTGATGGGCTGGGTTTCTGTTTGCTCGCCCCTGGAAACGATTAAGGTTGCACTTTCAGGCATATCGCGATGGAAACCAAACACAAAGTAACCGTCGTCCGAAACCTTGATGTCTTGTCCTTCAAATTTGACCTCGGCTCCCGGCACTGTCTGGCCAATCACCAGGCCTCCTTGCGTGAAGTCACCTTTTAATGACTGTATCAAAGGTTCTTTCGCGTTTAATTGAGTAAGGCTAAAAACAGCCGTCAACAATAGAGCCAATACTACAAATCTTTTCATTTACGTTACCTATTCAGAATCTTGCTTGTTCTCGATTTTAGCAGTGACTGCCGCCTCTATAGAGTCATCATGATCCTCATGGTTCAACTCAACCTGTTCAATCTTCTCGAAACGACTGCTAATCTTATCAGCTGAGATAGTCACTTTCTTAACATCATCAGACACATTATTAATATGACGCGCCAAATCACTCATTCGTGTTCTGAATCGACCGAAGTCTTTAGAGAGCATCCCTAAATGTTCCTGAATGATATGAACCTGTTTGCGAGTAGCTTCGTCTTTCAGCACTGCGCTAGCGGTAGTCAGCAATGCCATCATGGTCGTCGGTGACACCATCCACACTTTTTGTTGCTGAGCGAACTCAACCAGATCAGGGTGATGCGCATGAATTTCGGCAAACACTGCCTCAGCAGGAATAAACATGACAGCACCGACAGCGGTCTCTTGGTCGATAATGTATTTGCTGGCGATATCATTAACATGCTTTTTAATGTCTTTGAGGAAAGCTTTATGCGCCTGATCGCGCTCAGGCGATGAACGTTCGACGTCAACCATCTTCTGATAATTTTCCAGCGGGAATTTTGCATCAACGCCAATCACGCCGGTTGGTTCTGGCAGGAACAAAGCGCAGTCAACAATTTTGCCATTACTAAAAGTATGCTGGAATTTATAGTGGCTAGTTGGCATCACATTCGAAACCAAAGACTCCAACTGCACTTCACCAAAGGCACCACGCGAACGTTTGTCAGAGAGAATTTCCTGCAAGCTCACCACGTTACTGGACAGCTCGGTAATCTTTTTCTGCGCATCATCAATCAATGCCAGACGCTTTAGTACATCCTGGAAGGTCTGAGTGGTTTTCTCGAAACCATCAGCCAAACGCTTCTCAACCTGGCCACTGATTTCTTTAAGACGCTCATCAGTAGTTTTGGTCAAGCCAGACATGTTTTTCTCAAAGTTCTCGGCTTGTGTTTTGAGATTAAGCGTAATTTCTTCGCGAACATCCTTCATACCGCGGCGGAACTGCTCCTGCAGCATAGCCAAAGCTTCTTTTTGATTCAGCTCGATCTGATCCTTGAGTTGCAGAATATTTTTCTGCAAGGTTTCCTTAAATTGGTACAGCTCTTTTTGCTGGCTAACCGTATTATCGTTAACCTTCTGCCCAAGGTTATCACTGAACTTATTGAAACCGCCCTGCACCAGACTTTGGAATTGCTGAAACGACTCGGAAAGCTTAACTTGGTTACCCGCCAGCTTTTCCACCATACTGTCCGAAGCACGCTGATTCTGCTCAACCAGACGATTAAAATCGTTCTTAGTCTGCTCAAAAGTATGACTCTGACGAGAGTCCATACTCTTCAACAAATCACGAGACACCGACATATCATCAAGCAGTTGCTTAAAAGTGTTTTTTTGACGAATCATCGCAGCCATAAAAGCTATCGCCAGAATGACAATAATGACCAACAAAATGATTTCAATCGGATACTTGTTCCAAAGAGTTTCTAATGACATGAATATTTAGCTTTTATTAATGATAAATCAGACTTCCCAATGAGGTCTTATTATACACACAAGACCAGCCATCAAAAGCGGGATTTATAGGCAGTTGCAAGTCATCGGGCAACCACATTGGGTTGCCCCTACCAAGACATCACTTCTGCAGCTTCATCCATACCCACAGCTGTCATCCCGCGGCTCGACCGCGGACAACATCGTCAGGAACGATTTTATAGATTACATCCTTGTAATCTACCTACTACGCAGGCCGTCTAAAGCCGTTTCAGTTTGCTCCTGCAAACTGATGAATGGCGAAGCCAGCCCAAAGGGCAAAATACAGGGAAGTATTTTGTAATCCAGTTTCTTCCTTTGCCGCAACGAAAAAAGGCTTCCGGTTTAAGGGAAGCCTTTTGAATAATGGCCGAGTGTGACCGCCAAGGGCAGGATTTGTTCCCTACAAATCTCTGCATTTCCTCCATCCTTGGAGGTCAGATGGCGGGAATGCCAGAATTGCAGGAGCACATTCTGGGGAAGGATTACTGCGTCGCTGTGCTCCTTGCCCTTCGGGCCGTCGTCGGCTATCGCCTCCAACGTTCAAAGCACTTCGTGCTTTGTCGAACTCCTTCGGAGGTTCTCATCATTTCCTTTGCCACAACGGAAAAAGGCTTCCGGTTTAAGGGAAGCCTTTTGAATAATGGCGCGCGTGGAAGGATTCGAACCTCCGACCGCCTGGTTCGTAGCCAGGTACTCTATCCAGCTGAGCTACACGCGCATCTCGTTGTCGGGCGGTATTATGCCACCAGACGATGATATGTCAACGCCCTTTTGTAAATTTTTCCAGAATATTTCAATAAAACATCTAACTGATTGTTTATCAAACAAATCTAGTTCAAATAGTAGTCAAATTCAGTGACTCTTAGTTATGATTTTTGACTCTTTCTTATCGTCATACATCATTAAATCAGCTTTGTGTACAAGCTCTTCCATATCATCTGTATCATAAGGGAACAAGCCGTATCCAGCGCTTAGAGATAGACTTAAGTTATGCTGCTCAAATTTGAAGCTCCGCTCATTAACAGCCATTTTCAGTTTATGAATAACGCTTTCAACTTCATTCTTTTTGTAAGCCCTTGGCAGTAAGATTAAAAACTCATCCCCTCCGAGACGACAACAAATATCTGTTTGCCTTATATTATCGAGAATAATATTTGCAACCTCGGTTAGTACATAATCCCCTGCTTGATGGCCGAAGTTATCATTTATGTCTTTAAAACCATTTAAATCAATAGAAATTACAGCGAAAGGCTTCTTCTTTTGATCCTTTGTAAACTTTTCAAGCAAAATAAATGCAAATCTTCTATTGCGTAGCCCTGTTAGTTCATCAAGCATTGAAGCTCTATGAGCTATATAGTAAGAGCGGTATAGCAGCATGACTAAGAGTAAAATTGAGACTATAAGGCCATAACCCATTACTCTATATATTATTATGCTATTAAGAAATGCATTAGATGGGGCTTTCATCATGCTACCTGCCATTACCCAGCTACCGCCAGGTATTTCAATGACAGAAGTAATATCCGCCTCATTAAAAACCTCTTCATTACCTATAAAAAATGGTCCTTGTCCACCAGTTCCATCCAGCCCCCTAATAGCCACATCAAACTTATTAAGCAGACTATAAAGTCCAGTATCTTCAAAAAGCTCTTCAACATTAATTACAATGCTTACCCCGCCCCAATAATTGGAATTTATGGGCACGTCGTCAAATACTGGAAAGCGGGCAATAATGGCTTGCCCACCTTGCACTAACTCTAATGGACCAGCCATAACCACTGACTTATTCAAGCGAGCTCTTTCTACAGTTGCAAATTGACCTGGATTTGTTTGAAAATCAAACCCAATTGCTTTTTCATTACCTTTTAGAGGATAGATTTTGGAAATGGTGTATCCCTCTGAAATGCCAATATTTCTGATGTAACGACCATTTTGGATTAGCGTTTTGGCAAATGCTTCAAAATTATCAAGCGCCAACTCTTTATTTACCGACAACACTGTCACTAAGCCGTTAGCTATAAATACATCTGAAAACAAGGCAGATTCAACATTTGCTCGAACCAAAAGAAATTCTTCAGTCAAATGTTGTTTGGCCTCTCTACTTATCTCTTCTTCGTATGATTTTAAGAAAAGCTCAAACAGAATAATTGATGTTACCAAATAGGAAAAGCAAGCTAAAACAACAGCTAGATTAATTATCTTTTTTTTAATTACCTTTTTACCCATAGCTGCCCCCCCCGAATAAACTATCCGATTATTTTTAATTAGCTGCTCGTTACTATGTTGTTATTGTTGTGTTGTGTTGTGTTGTGTTGTGTTGTGTTGTGTTGTGTTGTGTTGTGTTGTGTTGTGCTGTTTTTTTTATTTTGCTTTGTTAAAACTTAACCTGCTTAAACGAGTCAGCACCTAAATCTTACCTTGTTCTTGGGGTAACGGAAAGCCCGTCTTCAATCTCTTCGCTGGGGTTGTAGATTAGGACTTCCCCTTCACTAACACCAGTTAAGACTTCGGCTTCCAGTCCATTAATAGCGCCTATCTCCAAAGTGCGCTTTGTCGCGACACCATCTTCTATCGCAAACGCTACCCACTGAGTGCCTTCGCGAACCATAGCAATAACTGGAACAATCAGGCTGTTTGGTTTATCAGCCAATATAATATCGACATCCAATTGATAACCATGGCCCAGCTTTTGCCACTGCTCTGGCGGACTGGCGAAGTCGATGTAGATATTCACTCGCTGTTCTTCAATGCCGAGGGCAGTCACTTTTTTATAGGCCATCGGCTCCACTTGCCTGACGATACCTTCCAGCACGGTATCACCGCCCCAACCTTCCATACGCACTTTCTGTCCTTGCGAAACCCGCACCGCTTCAGTGGAAATGAGCTCTACCTTGACCTCAAGCTCATTCGGATCACCAATATCCATAATCGGCTGCGCGGCATTGATAACACTCGCACTTTGTCTATAACGGGTTAACACGACACCAGTGGCAGGAGCCAAAACCTGGCTACATTCACATTTAGGTAGAAACTCTGCCAATGAAGTATCAAGCAAGGCTTTAACGCGCTCGAGCTCAGCCTGCCGCAGCTGCAATGTGGCCTGAGTCGCCTGTAATTCCTGCTGCAGGCTTTGATAGATTTTCTTTGCTGTATCGAACTCACGTTCGGAGATAGCCTGATCTTTGTATAAGCTATCAGCTCTTTCCAGATCACTTTTAGCGAAGCTCAATTCATTTTGCACCTGTCTTAACTTTGCCTGCGTCATTTCCAAAGCAGATTGAGCTGCGCTTAATTCTGCAACAGCCTGTTTTTCGCTGCGTGGATCAAGCGGCTGGGAGCGCAAGGGTTCAATTTCCGCGACAACGGTTTCGTTAGCTACAACAGGATCTCCAACCTCCAATTCAACACGTCGCAAATAGCCCGTTATTGGAGCCGACACCTGATAAACATGCTTAACTTTTGTTTCTCCAACCTCAGAGACCACCTCATAAAATTGGCCTTTAGTGACTTTTACCGTCTCAACTTCGATAGCTCTTGGCCATAAGCCATAGGCCAACAAGGCAACTAGAACGGCAGCCAGCAGTATCCATAATGTAAAACGCTTATTAATACCCATGAACAATTATTCCTTGGTCTTTAAAACTTCGATGAGATCGAGATTATGAATTCGTTTTGCAACAAACAGCGCAGACATTACTGATGCGACAATCGCCACAATAACGGCGTAGCTATAGGTGTGCGGATAAATAATGATCGGGATCCTGAACAGTTCAGTCTCCAGAGCATAACCCAGAAGATGAGTCAGCCCCCAACCCACAAAACAACCTAGCGCCAAACCAATCAAGGTTAGCAATCCAATCTCACATAATAAAATATAGGAGGTTTCACCTTTAGTAAAACCCAGAACTCGCAGAGTCGCCAGCTCACGACCTCTTTCCGACAAGGATATTCGAATCATGTTGTAGGAAACGCCGAATACCAATATTGACGAAAGCACGATAAAGATAAAAATAAAGACCAACATACTCTCGGCAACCGTGTCGTTAAAAGCATCCAATGAAGCTTTTTTGGTTACTAAGGCGGTGATGGCCGGTGACTCTTTAACAGCAGTGTAAAAGGCTTGCGAAGCATTCGGGTCAACCACCAGGTTCAGCATAAAATATTGCCCGACTTCGCCCAGCTCCCGATTAAGGGCTTCAAGATTCATATAGGCAGGCAAGCCCATAAAAGTATCGAAAATACCGGCTACCGCAAAGTCGCGCCGCAATCCCGTCTTATCCAGAAACTCAACATAAACCCGATCGCCCACCGCCACATTCAACTTCTCCGCCAGCAAGCTTCCAATTACCATCCCCTCTTCCGGCAAGGAGATAACTTTTTGCGAATAATTGTCATAAATGGGCTGCAAAGTAGCATCCGAGCGAATACCCGTAATCGCACCTCTGTGACTCTTGATGCCATTGATAAATTCAACGGAAACATAGCGTATCGGCTCAGCCTCAAGAACGCCCGGCAATCGCTTAACCTGATGGAACGCCTGCTGTTTTTGATTCTGATAAAAGGCCATGGTCATATCTTGTCGCTGCGCATCATTAAAGAAGGACACGCCCAGAAACTTAATCGCATCAAACATCTGGATACCAAGAACCATCAGACCCACGGCAAAGGAAATGCCGATTACGGTGAAACTTGCTCGCAGCGGCTTACGAATGATCTGCCGAATGGCGATGCGGGTCGGTTGATCCAGCCAATGCTTAATACGCGAAGTATCGATAAAGCTTCTGTGATAAACATCAGGACTGGGCGGCACCATAGCAACAGCCGGTGGCAATTTAACCACCTTGGCGATCGAGCCGATGATGCCGGACAGTGCCGCTAACACACTGATGCCGGTACTGATAACAAACGATGATATGGAAAAGTCATAGACAAGAACCGGAAAACGGAAAAACTCCGCATAGACTTCAGTATTGGCCTGCCCAAGATAGGCACCCGCAATTAAGCCAATCACAGCGCCCACCAGACACATCACCAAGACCATCCTGAAATAATGCATCCCAACCTGCAGGTTGCTATAACCAAATGCTTTCAATAAACCAATCTGCTCGCGCTCGTTGGTGATCATTCGACTCAGCACCATGTTCGTCAGAAATGCAGAAACCAACAGGAATATGGCAGGGAAAATTGTCGACGTGGTTTTGAGCTGCTCAATTTCATTATTCACAAACCAATAGGACATCTGGTCATCGCGCAGATAAGAGTTTCTACCGCCATAAGGCTCCAGCACCATATCAATCTGCTTGAGTAATGCCTGATGATCAGCCTTGGCATCAAACTTAAAAGTCGCATCATTAAATGCACCTTTCAGATCAAAAGCCGCCTCCAGCGAACTCTGCCCTGCCCACAAGACCCCATAACGTTTGTTATCCGGCATCAAAGAACCGGGACTCATGGCGTAAATATATTCAGGGCTTAAAGCAATGCCGACAATCGTGAAGTAACGTTTTTTACCATTCATTACCGCTGGCAATTCATCACCCAGCTTCAAGTTATGCGCTTCTGCAAAAGGCTCATTCACAATCACCTCGTCGGAAGCTCCCGGAGCAATCCAGCGGCCTTCGCGCATCGCCAATTGATTGAGCCGTGGTTGCCCATGATCCGGAATTGACGTCAACATCCCCATAACCGGTTCATTGAAATCGGGCATATCCAGACTGGCATATTTCTTGATTCGGGTTTCGACTAAACTAATACCCTCAATCGCTTCTAAACGCTGTTTAACCGTATTGGGAACGCGCACAGCGCTGACAAAAGCATCAGCAAACTGATAATCGGAATAATATTGTTCGGAGGTTTTCTGCAGCGATTCAAGCGTGGTCAACGCCATGCTCAAGGTAGCAATACCCGATGCAATCACCAAAGCCACAGCAATGACCTGGCCTTTGACATGCCATAAGTCACGCAGCAGTTTCAGATTCAGGGCGCGCATATCACCACTTCAACTCGCTGGGAGACATTCGGTTGGCATTTGACTGGATATCCGACACCTTACCGTCACGCAGAGTCACAACTCGGTCAGCAATGCCTCCGACAGAAGTGTTATGAGTAATCACAACAGTTGCAGTGCCCAGCTCTCGATTGACCTGCTCAATCGCTTCCAGCACTAAAATACCGGTCTGATGATCCAGCGCCCCCGTTGGCTCATCACATAGTAAAATTTCAGGCTGCTTAGCAATCGCTCTGGCGATAGCCACCCGCTGCTGCTCACCGCCAGAAAGCTGCGCCGGGAAATGATCCTTTCTGGGCAACAAACCAACCAGATCCAATGCTTCTTCAGGCTTAATCGGATTTTTAGCAATCTCAGTCACCAAAGCCACATTTTCTAAAGCTGTCAGACTCGGAATTAAATTATAGAACTGAAACACAAAGCCCACATGCTCGCGACGAAAGTTGGTCAACAGCCCCTTGCTTTGCGAACTTATCAGACGGTCCTTAAAATACACCTCGCCGGATGTGGCGCTGTCCAGCCCGCCCAGAATATTAAGCAAGGTCGATTTACCGCTACCCGACTGCCCCAGCAAAACCACCATCTCATGCTCAAACAACTCAAAATCAACGCCATCCAGCGCCTTAACCTCAACCTCCCCGGTCTTATAAACCTTAGTGAGATTACGCGCATGCAACACAGGCTTCGACTCAGCTGAGGCTGAGACAGTAGATTCTTCTTTCGTAGTTATGATTTCCGACAAGCTCAGATCCCTGATTAAAAAACAAACACCTTTGATTCATAGTAAGAATCGAGCGGAGAGATAGCAATAGAATTTTACAGGGAATGGCGATTAGATGATTTATGTCAGTTGGGAATATAAGCAAGACTGGCAAATAACGGAGCTTGCTACAGTAGCATGCTTTGGGTTAAAGGCGCTTGCGACTTTGCATCAGTGTATTGATGTATTTAATCATTTTGATACCTGGATAATCCTGTTGGCATTGCCCTCCAGGATTAAGACCCCTCTTGTATTTTGGGTATGCACTGCGGTAGAAACAGTCCCAGTAACTGTATACTTGCTGCCTGATTCTTTCATACTGTTCCGGGTTTTCAGAGATGTAAGACAGTAAATTTTCTTTATTCAGGTTTTCCCGATTTTGATAAATGACCTCTATAATTTCTATAACGTACTCACCAAGAAGTTTTAGAATATAAGGTGCTGTGAAAGAGTTATTTGAAGTTATGAACTCTCTTAAACATCTTTCTCTAACAAACCCGTCATGATGCCTAGAGAATAAGCAATAAACCATCTCTTTTTGCTTCAAAGATAACTTCTCGAGTTTATCAAGCTGCCCTTTATCTGTATAAATCCTTGTAGGTATGAACAAGGTATTACTTTCCAGGTTAACTTTAAAAGGCTCATATGACTGATGCTTCGAACTAAGATCGATGGTGGATTCGATTATACTTATGTCCTCAGAAAGATAATTTGGGAATCTCCCCGCCAACGTCTCGATATACATTTAGGGTTCTCTAATGGTCAATTAATATTGGTTGAGAGTGCATAAAGCAAGTAAACATAGCTAACAGGCTCATTAATTGTAATAAACTAAAAAGACCAAACCATAACCACATTCAATTTTGGAAGGCTTGCCATTGTTTAATGTAATAGCATTAATCTCGCCTATTGAAATGCCTATGACAACATCATTTTCAACTAATTCTATCTGGCAATCATAAAACGCAACGTAAGTATTGTTTTCTGAGTCATACTCAAATGCCGAAATATTTAGTTTGTAGTCAATAAGTTGATTTTTATCTTTGGCGGGAGTTACACCGTGTATTTTGTCAACTTCACCACTTAGCACCACTTTGCCGCGATACTTGTCGTTAACCAAAACATCAACAGTTAATGTTGGGCTATGTGACGTTAATGCGCATGAAGTCAGGGCGAACACTAGGAATAGTGCTAATAGCATTTTTTTAAATTTAACACTCATAATTTATTGACTGCTTATACTTTTTTTACCATCAAATTCTAGCGTGAATAGCCAGAGTGAATAATACATAAAGAGCAGCACTGAAACACCAGTAGGTTTTTGGGGAGTTAAGATATTTAACGGTTAAGAATGCTGCAATAAAGATGAGTAACAAACCTATAAACAATGTCGGATTAGGAAAAGAGTCATAGCCATGACCAATCTCTACAGATGGGATTGGTGGAATTGATAAAACCAGTGCTGAAAATACTAAAATTACCGATACGATTTGAATTGCGACAGATTTCACGAATGTTCCTTTGTTATTTAAAGCAGGGCACGCGGTTGGTTTGTACTTAATGAGCTTAGGTTAAATATCAACACAAAATCCACGATGCTCTTTCAATTAATTTATTCTGACCCCATTAGCTCTTAATACTAAGTGGGAATTTCGGTATTAGCTTTTGCCTTCATCAAGAAGTATGCACCATGATCCGCTGCATTTAGCCCGCCATCGTGGACTGTACCCAGATCACTTGGAGTAACATCCTGTGTTGGCCATATTTTGTTACTTGTAGTTAACTTGTCCAAATTCAGCTTGTTTAATTCAAGAAATAAGTAGTCTTCTTTTTCATCTCTTGCAACACCGTCTGCCCAATAAGCCATCGAACTAGCAACAATGTCAGCAACCTGTAATTGAGGATGCGATTCAGAGCTTGAAAACTTCAAGCTTTTTCCTCTTAATGGTAATTTGAATTTCCGTCTGTCATAGCCAAGTTCTATAGAACTTTGCGTCCAGTCCATAAATCGGGAAAAGATTACTTTTTGTTTTTCAATACTGTGAGAATCATCATGAACAATATGAAACCCTTTTGGATGAACGTTCCCCCAGCTTACGCATTGTGAAAATAATGCTGGAATTGATGGGTCAAGTGATGACTTATCGATTCCATTAAGCGCATCATGTACATACTTCCGAGTAAGCAGGATCAAATTAAGGTCTTCTTTAAAACCTTCATGAATTGAATGTTCTTTAAGGACCTCTACGCTCTGATAAAATGAGCCAATTGATTCTTCGGACTGTTCTTTTACCATATTAACGAACGATTTATACATGGTCTGAACTCGAGCCTGACCACAAAACGTAGGCATGCAATAGAACCACATATTTGAAAGCCCGATGTTTGCTCCATTTACATATAAATCATGGCCATTTAGGTGAAGCATGTGCTCAATTAGGATATCAATAATCTTTGTAGTCACCATAAAGTTCTTGTGAAAAAGCTCGACTTTCACGTGATCTTTATTTATTAGTCGATGACTCATTAGCCTTACAATTCCATCTTGCCCAGACTTTCGGCGCTTCAAATTTTTGAAATGAGTTTCTAAAGGTGATTTTGACCCTGTAAGTGAAAGTAACTTTTCAGCTTCGCTATTAGAATATTTACAGCCTGAGAGTGTGAAAATTGGTTGATTTTCATCAACTATGTTATGGCCAGTATTTCCAGACTCATCCAAATAGATAGTTGCTATCTTGGATTTTTCAGCATTAGCTCTAGCCCTAGCAATCCTCAATTTACCTCTTTTATTTGCTAACTTCTTTTTTCTATTAGTCTGACTATTACGACTCATTCATTTTCCCTGTGAGGTCACTTAACGCCGCCATAAAGAGCCGACTGGAGCGCAGGGTAAGGAGGTCCAGCCCCGCAAGTAATGGGGTCAGAGTACATTTTTATTCTTCTTCGGTATACTTGCTATTCTAATCATTCGATTAATGTACTCTGACCCCATTAATTTCTGACCCCATTAATTTATGCTTTAATACATAAATCATGGCAGGGGGCAGGTAAAACTGCACATTTATTTCTCCGCTATGATTTAAAACACCATGAGTGCCAAAGAGGTGCATTTCGTCTTCTGGTATTTCTTGCCATTTATAACATTGAGATATTTCTGCCAGCTCAGGATCATCCTCATCTATTCGATTATCTAATGCTGCACATTTTCGCAATGTCATGCCATTAAATAGAATCGAACTTTCAAATGAACTTCTTATTTTCTCTATTAAAAGATCCCTATCTCGATTCACTTCGTGTACCTAACGCCCGCAACAGCGGAATATTTGTAGTGGATTGTTTTGCGGTAGCGTAGCGTAAACCGCAAAACAAGGAACGGAAAATATTTCCGGCTGATTGCGATTGTTAGCCATAATGCCCGTTTAAATACAAATAGATTTTAGAATTTTTATTACTAGCCATACCAACCTCGTCTTGATCCACATAAAGCTCAGTAGATGTACCGTCTTCGAAGACTATTGTGAGTAAATACGATGGATGACCCTCGTTTGATAGAAGTGGAAATATGTGATACCACTGCCGTCCGCAGGCCTCTTTCAACTGATTTATTGCCAAATCGTCTTCAAGTAAAACGGTGCGCTTTTTAAATTCCGCATCAACGAATTCTATACGAATACTGCTAATTTCGCCCTCGATAGGATAAATGGGGTATCTAGCGAAACCCAAGACCATCACTAAAATCAGTATTCCCAATATGCTCTTCATAAGTAGATGTGGCTAACATTATATTACCGGACATCGCCGATAACCTATTGATTTTAAATCGTTTATTTTTAATGTCCGGTTTTCCGGCTAATACCATATAAAAGCGGACATTTCTGTTCTGGTATCCCTTCTCTAAGAATTTCTATTAGCTTGATCGAAAAAAGAGATAAGTCCTTATAATAGTAAGGTTTTTGTGTATTGCAATGACTTTGTTGGTTTCATTATCAATAGGAGCAAAAGCGGCAGGATAAATTATTAGGCATAAAAAACCTGCCGAAGCAGGTCTAAGTAGTCTAATCGCAGAATTAGTTACGATTATTTCAGTAGAACTTTGTATTCATTGCTCATAAATTCAATAACGTCACCTGACATTATTTTCTTTCGCTTTCTCTTCTCTATCTCACCGTTGACTAATACCTGACCGTCATCGATTACAGCTTTTGCCTCACCGCCACTGCTTACAATACCTTCGAACTTTAGTATTTTATAGAGCTCAACAGGCTCTTTTGTAATTTCTACTATCTTCACTGCAATCCTCCCCTTTTGTAACTACAAATATGACCATATCTCTTGAACTTTAAGAGCTTCATTTTGATAGCCATTAGCTTCTATCTGTTCTGCATAATTTAATATGGTGTACTCCACAAAAGCTTTAATGAACTCTCGTTGCTCAGAGTTACAGGCCATATACAATTCATTGCCCTTCCCGTCTGATTCCAGATGAAACAAGAACTGACCAAAATAGAATTCATCATTCATTGTTTCTAAACTTAAACGTATTAGCGACGGCATATAGTATTTCTTGCCCTCTGCAGTGGCAAAACATAATGGATCCCAGCCAGGACTTCCTAACTCATCGAGACTGATAGTATCAATAGTAGAATTGATGAGTGTTTGGTCATGCTCTTCACATTCATCACAGTGTTTATAATCAGTAAAATGCCGGGGCTTTTCCATATGGAATAACCGTTTTGCTTCTTCTATCCAATCCATGCTCTGTTTACTCATAACATTTCAACAAATGGCTGACGCCTAGTCCTATTACTGCTTGTTTGACCTTACATAGCTATTGATTTTGCCATGTTGTTTAAGCGAATCTAAATAATCTGATGTAATACCACCTGATACCCATGTACATTCAGGATCAAGGTTGTCACAGCCAATAAATACTCTTTCACCATTTTTAGAAATTTGTATGTGGATAATTCCCTCTTGATGGTGCAATAGCTCTTTTTCTTTAATGAGCTCAAGTATTTTTTTAGAGGCTTCAGTTGTTAGGGGAATAATATAAAAGTTAAGTTTTGGCCAGGATGTTTGACGTGGCAATATATCAGTAGCCTCACAAACTATATTGTCGAAATGATTGAAGTTATCAACTAGCTCGTATCCCTCAAAAGAAATATATGAGTCTTCACTTGAATAGAAGTCCATAATTTCTTTAAGAGCATTAACTTTATCCTTAATATCGATCATGTACATAAATTAAGCAACATTACGAATCTGTTAGACATCGAGCAACCTTACGCCACAAATATCTGTGAGGTCAATCAAACCTTCGAGGCTCACAAATTACAGACATAAAAAAACCTGCCGGAGCAGGTTTGAAAATCTATTAGCTGTGAAGGAGGTTTTGTCGAACCTAAAGGTTCTCATCCTTCCTTCTATTATTTTAAATCGGATTTGAAAACCCAATTTAAAATAATGGCGGTGAGGGAGGGATTACGCGCGCTTCGCGCTTGTCCTTCGGATCATCGTCACTTCGTTCCAATGTTGTCTCGCAGCAAAGCTGCTCGACTCGAACCCGAGGGTTCTCACCCCTCCCTTGCGATTTTGCAATCGCATCCGTGCATCATATTAAGCCTGGATATAAAAAAACCTGCCGGAGCAGGTTTTAAACAAACTAATGGCGGTGAGGGAGGGATTCGAACCCTCGATACCGGATTAGGGTATACTCCCTTAGCAGGGGAGCGCCTTCAGCCGCTCGGCCACCTCACCTTTAGTGCGGACGGAATGTTACCTTA
>Ga0070729_10002080_pt1 | contig 27132 bp, 30 predicted proteins | sample tdDd472_FD_66725 | JGI IMG/M metagenome (GOLD analysis project Ga0070729, IMG submission 66725) | Marine sediment microbial communities from the Atlantic coast under amendment with organic carbon and nitrate - tdDd47.2 | ecosystem: Environmental > Aquatic > Marine > Coastal > Sediment | place... | reverse complement strand
CATCACTATCTTTTGCTTCAAAAAATCCTCGAGTAATTATTTCGCTGAGAACACCGACAATAATAAACTGCATACTCCCCAACATTGTGAAAATCAAAAAGATAAGAAATGTTTGTCCAGTGATGCCAACTCCAGTTAACAAAAACAATATAAATAGTAATATTGAAGTGGAACCACCAATAAACATTGTCATCAATGCAAATTTTCCAAAAAACAAAAGCGGATGAGCTCTAAATCCAGTGTAAAATCGTAGTGTAATCAAATCCAGAATTACACGCCAAACACGTTCCAGCCCGTATTTTGCCTGTCCAAATTTTCGGCTGTGATGTGTCACTGGGATTTCAGCAACCTTGATTCCCAGCCAGGCTGCATAAGCAGGAATAAATCGATGCATTTCACCGTAGAGTTTAATACGTTTAACAATCGCTTTTTTATAAGCTTTTAATGAGCATCCGAAATCGTGAATTTTTATGCCAGTTCCTTCAATAAGTTTATTGATGATTCGATTGGCAATCCTTGATGGAATCTTGCGACCAAATTCTTTATCCTGCCGATCTTTCCGCCAACCACTGACAAGGTCATAACCTTCACTCATTTTTGCCAGCAAATTTGGAATATCTACAGGATCATTTTGCAGGTCTGCATCCATGGTAATTATTATATCGCCGGAAGCATATTTGAAACCAGCTGCAAAAGCTGCTGTTTGGCCATAGTTGCGACGAAACTTCAAAACTGAAACATGGGGGTTTTCTTCACTAAGATTTTGGAGAATTTCCATGGAATTATCAGTACTGCCATCGTCAACAAAAATTATTTGATAACTTTTATCCATTCCAGCCATTACCGCAAGTATTTTTTCATGCAAAATCAATACTGATTCCTCTTCATTAAATACGGGAATCACTATGGATAAATCAATTTTTTCTGGTTTAGAGGATTTTTCAAGAGAATCTATGATTTTCATAGGCTGAATTGAGCCTATTGTCAGTTTCTGTTCACTTGAGGATTTCCGTGTAAAAATCGGTAGAAATTCTTTCCAGATATTGATGGAGTGTGAGACTTTACCTTCTAATGTATAAGTCAACGCAAGCATTGCATGTATATCGTCGCTATTAGGTTTAATATTAATGCATTGCTGAAAATCTGTTCGAGCTTTATCCATTTCATTAATATTCAAATAGCAAAAACCACGATGGTAAAGTGCATCGACATTATTCAGATCCATGTTTAGTATTTTGCTGAAACTTTTTATAGCATTTTCATAATCTTTATTTTGTATCTCAATCACACCTTTACGAAAAATCAATGCTATATTTTTTGTGTTTACAGGAAATTTCTCGGAAAGCATAGTGTTTGCTCTATCAATCCTATTGTATTCAGAATAAAATTCCAGCAAAAATAAAAATGATGTATCGTTGTAGTTTGACATTTCACAAGCGATAATGAGATATTTTTCTGCAGATTTGGCATCATCAATATGACGATAAACCTCTGCCAAATCACGACATATATCATAATTTTCCGGAGCCAAATCATGGGCTTTTTTCAAAAACATTATGGCATCATTATTTTTACCAGATAGAAATTTCACTTTTCCAAGCCCGTAAAGTACCTGAAAATGATTTTTCTCGATTTTCATGGCAGTGGTGAAAAACTTTTCACTTTCACGATATTGGCCTAATGAAAGGTGCATTTCACCTATTAGCAAATTTATATGAAGATCTGTGCTGTTGTTATCATAAATTAATTCGAGAAGATCCAAAGCCTTATCATAATTACGCTTTTGAATCTTCTCTTCAATTTTGACTAATTTTTCCTGGTAGTTTGATTTCTTCCTCATGAATAAATCCGTTCTCCTAGATAAATCAAGGATCTTTTTTACTGAAGGATTTTAAAATTTCATGGGTAATATTTTTGTTAAATAATGAAGCCTTGTTTTTGGATTTTATCCGTTCATAGACTTCTTCACGGTGAACCGGAACTTCCTTTGGAGCATTTATTCCCAATTTGGTATGTCCATTATTACATTCTAAAACTGTGATAACAATATTGTTGCCGATTCTGATACTTTCTTCTGTCTTCCTGGTTAAAACAAGCATACTCCCTCCATGGAATATTTATTAAATATAAATTTTAAAGGTTATCTAGTTTGTAATCTTCAGATAGGCCGGGACTATCAAGAATGATCTGTTTTCCAAATCCTGTATATGTATTCAGAATGATTGGAGCCTTGGTATTGGCAACAAAGTGTTTTGTTTCTTCTTCAATACGAAGGATTACAAAGATTCTGAGATACTCGCGATTTTCCAGTCCGAGAATGTTCATTTCATGTTTTGGAAAGGAAACATTTTCAAAAACATTCAACAAACTGCCATCGAGAACGATCATTGATATGTCAGGCATATCTGTAGATTGGAGCAATTTAAATGGTGGAAATTCATCTAGATTTCTAAATTCAAACTCAGATAAATTTTCAAAACCAGGTAAGCCATACTCAAACTTATATGTAGTTGAACTTCCTGTTCTCGTTTCTGTAGTCATTACATTTTCCATAGTCTATTCATTCCTATATATTATCTTAAAAAATTTAAAATATTCAAATTAATTGCATTTGAGGTTGCATGAAGTGCTGCCTGATAAGCAGTCTCTTCACTTTTGTAATTGGTTATCGCTTCTGCCATATCTGCATCTTCAAGATTGGATAAATATGATTTCAAATTCAAATTTGCAGTATTGATGCGATTCTCTGTATTAATAATCTGCATTTTGACTGAACCAAGAGATGAATTTAGTTTTGTTACACTTTCGGAAACTTCATCAAGTCTGTCAATTGAATCTGATATTGTTGAAATATCTCCATTGGCGAGGGCTTCCTTGAAATCAATAAGACGGCTAAATAAATTTGTGTTTATTAATTCCCTACCTGTAACATTTACATCCACATAGTAATTGTCAGCAATTTTCCGGCTTATTTTTTTGTCATTACCAGTGTAGGTTACTGATGTGCTATTGTAAATAAATGCATTTTCTGTATCAGTTTTAGTCCCTGCAAATATTGAGTTCCCCATGAAAGTTGAATTAGTTAATGATATTGTGTCTTCAATAATATCCTCAATCTGATCTTTGTAAACATCATAATCTTTCTGAGTTTGGGAAACATCAGAAGCCTTCAATGCAATGTCTTTAGCACTCATGATTCCTTCATTCATTTGTTCAAGTGATGTTAATGAAATATCAATATACCCTTTTGCCAGTCCTATTCCATCTAGATATTGATCGTTTTTGATTATTATTGATCTAAAAGATTCAACTTTTGTATAATCAACCGGATCATCGGAAACTTTATTTAGTCTCTTCCCTGTTGCTTGTTGCTGAGAATAAACATTCATAGTTTCCCGGCTTGAATTAATATTGGTCAGTAGGTTTCTGGATACCATTCCATCTGTAATTCTCATAAAAACCTCACATCAAAGTTAAAATTGTATCAACAAGGTCTTGCACAGTACTTACTAATTTTGCAGACGCCTGAAAGGCTTGTTGATATTTTGATAGGTTAACAAGTTCTTCATCTAAAGATACACCTGATTCACTATCTTTTTGATTTTGGATAGTGGCTACTATTTTTTCCTGACTATTTAATAAATCTGTTGATTTTTTTACTTTAGAGCCAATGTCAGTAGCAATTCCTGTATAATAATCTGAAATAGAAATCCCATTGAGCGTATTGCCATTTTGTAATTCATTAATCTGACGTGCAATATTGGAATTCGCTGATTCTCCAGGCTGGCTTGAAGATGCAACCAGATAAGGATTCTTAGCAATCAAAGAATTGACTGCAAAGTTTCCTGCACTATTAATATTATCTTTGAAAAATAAAATCCCTGTATGATCATCGAGATCATAACCCGATTGGTGGATAGAATTTACTTCATTAGCAAGATTTGAAGCCACATTGTCCAACTGAACACGATAATTTGGAATATGATCATTTGCAACAGACATCATACTACCGAGTTCACCTGTTTTGATATTTATATCTTTACTATTGCCTTTAATACGTACAAAAAGATTGTAATCAGATCCAACTGTCTCTGTATAGACTTCAAGTTCATTTACATCATCACCGGAAACTAAAATCTGTCCTGCTGCTGCAACAGTAATTTCACCATGATCACCTTCGTAAGTCTGTACCTCAAAATAATTTGACAGATCAGAAACCAACTTGTCTCGTTCATCCATTAATGAATCAGAGTTATTGGCTGATATTTCCTTGTTGATTTCAGCAAGCACGTGCAGTTTTGCATTTACATCTTCTACATTACCTGCAAGGTTTGTAGCGATGTTCTTCTTCATGTTTGTTAGTTCTTTGCTAACCCTATTGAATGCTTTTTCTAATGCTATTGCTTTATCAACAACAACCATACGAGCTGGTTCACTTTCAGGATCCGATGCCAAGTCACCCCAGGCCGTCCAGAATTCACTCAAATGTGCTCCGATACCACTATCGCCAGGTTCACCAAAAATATCTTCTATTTGTGTAAAAAGGCTTGTATCCATTTCATACTTGGATAAGTTTGGATTCTGAGTCAAAAATTGCTCATTTATAAAATCATTTGTAGTTCTTGATAGATCTTCACTGATTTGACTTCCCGAAATTGTTCCAAACTTTGCCATATGGGAATTCATATCCCGAAAAGTCGCTAGTCGTCTGGAATATCCGGGAGTATTTATATTTGCAATATTTTCCGATGTTAGTTCGATAGCATTTTTATTTGCCTGAATACCGCGTGTTGAATTATCTAATATTGCTGAAATTGACATATTTTCACCTGCTAAATCTGATGATTAACAAATTTCTGATTAATCTCTTTGATATACTTCTTACCATCAATGCTATACATATTCATCTCTTCTCTGCCTGAATGCAGAAAAATATTGGTCATTTTTTGCACGTGGTTGATAGAAAAGTGTAACAAAGTTTCGTTTTGTCGATTCACTGTTTTTATTTCATTGAGAATATTTTTGAGTTCATATCGGATATTTTCCATTTTGTTTTTTTCTGGTTCCGGACTGAATCCAATAAAATCTTTGAGAGGAATATTGGTACCTTTAATATTCCTCTCTATGCAAAATTTACTGATGAAATCCACACGAGCACGTGCTGCATCAACGCTATTTTTGATGATTTCTTTTTCTTCCATAATAAGGTTTCTAAGTTCATCGACAGCACCTGTGATCACGGCCTTTTGTTTACGTTTCAGTGTAACCAGCAGAGATTCATAAACAGCCTTTTCCATCTCTAAAATTGCTAATAATTCTATATAGTCATTGCTTTTTGGCATTTTAAAAAACCTTGTTGTTCAGGTTCAATATTTGAGTGTTATCCTGATTCATATTATCATTGATTTTTGATAATTCATCACCGATATCACTATCTTTGTCACATAGTGATGTGTAAATCATTTTTGCCAAGCCGATTCCACCACTTTTTGCCATTGCTTTTCCCATCGAACTTGCAAACATCATGGTATGAAGATTATTCCCTGAAGATTGTTCACTCTTGGGAATTGTCTGTTCCATGGTTTTGATAAGTTTTGTCAGAAAAATTGCTTCCATTTCCTCAGCTTGTGCTTTCAGTTTTAAATCTTTACTCAATTCTGTATCGGCAGAAATTGGTCGATTTTGATCGATACTGGTAAGATTGAGCATATTTTCTGCGGAATTGTTATCTATTTTCATCATTTTTCGCCTGGTTTATATAATAATTAATTCAGCATTTAGAGCACCAGCTTGTTTGATAGATTGGAAAATCGCTATTACGTCACGAGGACGCAATCCCAATTCATTCAATGCTGCTGCAAGATCTTGTACCGAGGAAGTTTCTCTAATTGCTGCTGTAGTAGCCACATCTTCCTGTGCTGTGGTTTCTGTTACATATTCAACGACTGTTGTGCCTGTAGATGCAAAGGATGCAGATGGCTGTGAAATTACCGGACGTCGACGTATATGAATTGTTAAAGATCCATGAGAAACCATTATCTCGCTAATTGTGACATTGCCACCTGCGACTACAGTTCCAGTTCTCTCATTGATTACTACTCTTGCTTCTACATCGGGAGCAATTTCCAAAGATTCTAGTCCAGCAAGAAAACCTACTGCTAAATGATTGCTTTTCAGACTGTCTGGGATTTGTATTTCTACAACACCTGCATTCAATGTTGTGGCTACCAAAGAGTCGGATATATTTAAATTGTTGATACTTTCAGCGATTCTTGTTGCAGTTACAAAATCAGGTTCATGTAGCAAGTATCTAATTGGCTGATTGAAATCAAATGTGTTGTTTGGATCGGAAGTATTCATTACTGCACCAGCAGGAATTCGTCCTGTCAAGGCATGATTTTTTCTTACTTTTTCGCCAGCAGAAGTTTCGATATTGTATCCACCAACTGAGATTGCTCCTTGTGCCATTCCATATTGTTTACCTGTTGCATCCAGCAAGGGTGCCATTAATAGAATTCCACCTTCTAAACTTGTAGCATCGCCAAGTGAGCTAACAGTCACATCAAACCTTGATCCTACACGGCCAAAAGCAGGCGAATTTGCAGTGATCATTACAGCCGCAACATTTCGTGTACGTAAATTTTCTGGAGGAACTGTAATTCCAAATCGTTCCAACATGTTGGTTATTGTTTGTACTGTGAAAACAGAACCATAATTTCTACTGGCTCTATCTCCGGATCCATCAAGACCTGTAACCAACCCATAACCTACAAGAGAAGTTTCTGAAGCATTTTCTACACTTACAATATCTTTGATACGCACCTGACAAAACAGGCTGGAAACTAAAACGATTGTTATGATTATTAATTTCTTCATTATTTGAAAAATCCTATATAGGCTAATGCCATTAAACCACCAGCAAGACCAACACTTAAAAGTTGTCTGATTCGACCTGGTTTAATAAATCTTCGTTCAAGGTTTCCTTTTTTGTATGAAATTTCTGCATTTGCAATATTGTATGAATAAACAGTATTGTCAGTCATAATATCTTTAGGACGAACCATTCCTTCAACTTTCATCATATTTTTTTCGCCATTGACTTCCAACATTCTGCGACCTTTAATGGTTAGCATTCCGGAATCATTGCGCTCTGTAATTGTTGCTGTTACTTTACCAACAAGTTTTTCGTTTTGTGCAGTACCTTCTTTACCGTCATGTTTTGTGTCGATTTTACTACTTCCACCTACGAGTGGTATAAAAGAGAAGATATTTCCGGATGTTGAACCTTCGACACTCATACTGGATGAATTGTTATTTTCTACTTTAGAGTTTTGTTCTGCCTTTGTTTGCTCAACAATGATTACTGTTATTACATCCCCAATATTGTGTGCTTTTATATCGGAAAACATAGAATTCCTGACACCATCAAAAATCTGTGCAGATAAATTTGAGACTGTTAGGATAATTGCTAATATAATTGCCAAATTCTTTTTCATTTTTTTACTCTACGGTTATTACCACAATTTGTGGTGATTCAATAGTACCAAAATAATGTTTACGTGTTGCTTGATTGTAAACACGAATTCTTTCTCCTGTGCTGCCGCTTTCCTTAGCAATGCCTTCTAATTCAATCAGAATGTTACCTGCATAAACTTTTAAATCGACTTCCTGTCCTCGTTTAACTACAGGTTTCATTTTTAAATCTGATCTTTTTAATATTTCACCTTGACGAAGTAATCCTTTTGCAACCATTCCGGGTTCAATATTGGAATAGCGAAGATATTCATTGTAATTGTTTTTGATTTCCCGCTTTTCCATGGAAAGGTCACTGGCTTTGACTGTCTGCTCAAATTTCACATCATGTTTCAGAACAGGTGTCAAAACCTCTATTTTCGCTGAATAGGTGATTTGAAATTCATTTCCAATTCTACCATCTTCCAGTAGTTGAATTTTTACTCTATTGTAACCGATTGTTAATGACTTGCTTCCTGAAACTTTAAAGTTTTTGTTATTAAAATTCATATCAGGAACATGGAATAACTTCAGCCCAATATCAGAAATATTTACATCATATTTTTCCGCTATTTCACCAATGAGAAAATTCTTCAGTTCCATTGAAGAATTGTTCCCAAAAACAGTGGATAAACAGATTAATAATATGATTGTTAATTTTTTCATGATATCTATCGTTTCAATCCGTTTGTCATTGCAAGAAGTTCATCAGATGTTTTGATGGCTTTAGAGTTGATTTCGTAAGCTCTTTGAGCAACGATCAATCCAACCATTTCTTTTACAACATCAACATTTGATTTTTCCAAATAACCCTGAACAACTGCTCCAACACCTTCTTCCCCTGGAGTTCCAAAAATTGGTTCACCGGATGCAGAAGTATGTTCAAACAAATTTCCGCCAATTGATTCAAGTCCTGCAGGATTTACAAAGGTTGCTAATTCTATCTGGCCTATTTCTTCTGGTTGGATTTCATCAGGATATTTGATTGAAATGATTCCATCTTCAGAAATGCTAACACTTTCAGCATTATCAGGTATTGTTATTTCCGGATAAACTGACAAGCCTGATGCGGTTACCAAATTACCGGAACTGTCCATTCTCATTGCTCCATCACGAGTAAAAGCAATTGCTCCATCAGGTTTTAGCACCTGCACAAAGCCTTTGCCATTAATAGCCAAATCAAGCGGATTTCCTGTTTCTTCAATTGCACCAATTGTAAATGTTTTGAAGGAAGCAACCGGTTTATTTCCATGTCCAATCTGGATTGTACCGGGTTTTTCTTTGTTGTTGCTTTGATCAACATTTCCCGATTGGATATTTTGATACATCAGATCCTGAAATTGTACATCTGATTTTTTGTAACCTGTTGTATTGACGTTGGCTAAGTTGTTTGATATTGTGTCAACTTTTAGTTGTTGTGCTGACATTCCCAGAGCCGCTGTTCTTAATGAACGAATCATCTATATACTCCTTAAACTCTACTAATTTGTGTTGAGGCTTTACTTAAAGTGCTATCCAAAATTTTGATTGTTGCCTGTGAACTTTCAAAACTTCGTTGTAACTCAATCAAATTCACCATTTCGGAAACAGCATTTACATTTGATTTTTCAATTCTTCCCTGCATTACAAAAGCGTCACTGCTGCTGGATTCAACGGTTTCAGGATTCTTTGCTTTGAATACACTTCCTGATAATCTTTCCACCTGTGTGTCTTTATTAAAACTGGTTATCTGAAAGTAATCCACAGGAATGTCATCAACATAAATTTCACCTTCGCCACTAACAAATATATTGCTGATAGTGTCAAAATTTTGAGTTAGATTGATTTTTCCTTGTTTTCCTAATACGTAGTTTCCTTCGCCATCGGTGAGAAAACCATTATTGTCTAGTTCAAAATGACCATTGCGTGTATAGACTTCTTCGCCTTTGAATTCTACTGTAAAATAACCATCGCCTGACAATGCAAAATCAAGAGGATTGTTAGTATCTTCAAAGGTACCTTGTGAAAAATCCTTAACAGTATGAACAGAAAGATTATTCACTTCTTCCAGTTGCTTTCTGTAAGCATCAAAAAATGTATAATCCTTTTTAAAACCAATTGTGTCAACATTTGCTAGATTGTTAGCGACAATGTCATTTTTCTTTGTCTGGATTATCATTGCTGATTTTAATTCGTCAAGTCTAAAGTCCATTATTTCTCCTTTTTCAGGTTTGCATAATCGCAAATGGATTGCCAATAAATTTTTTACTTCAATATTATTTATTTAATATGTTGTTAAATAAATAGTTACCTATTTAATATATAATCAAAATTATTTGTATTTATACTATTTTATTAAATTTTATCATTATTTGTCGGAATTTTATGTCTAATAGTGGAATTTTTTTCCATTTAGTGCTAAAGTTTTGTTTAAATATGCCGAAAGAGGTTTCAAAATATTAGTTTTCATATATAATAGATAAAATCCAAAGTACAGACCTGTTTTCTACAAAAACAGTGTTTGTTCATTAAACAATTTATTATTGAATATTATTTGAGTTTTAGGGATTAAATAATTGGAATTTGAGTTACTGTGCTAGTTCTTTTGTTATTTTAGCAGCACGGTCTGTTGAGAGGGCTTTGAGTACTGCAGGACGTTTTCTGGCACTCATATTAGTATAGAGAGCAATAATTGTTTTATCATCAAGTTTAGAAAATATTGCCTTCATCTCGGTGACTTTCATTTGCTCATAGGTTTTTGCCAGTTGCTTTACATCTTCGTTTGTTTGTGCCGTTGCTAAATCCGATTCAATTTGGTCATTTTTGATTTTTGCAATATCTCTTTCAAGTTTTACGATTTTCGTACTATCATTGAATATTCGAGTTGTTTTTTCCACTAATAATATATTTATGCTATCGGATTCTGAAGTAAGGTTGGTAACTGAATCTCCAAACATTGTAACAATAGCAGAGAGAGAGTCAATAATAGTTTGTTTATCTGCCAACAATATTCCAAGAATAGAATTGTTTTCCTCAGTTGGTACATTATCTATTTGTACAACATCATTTTTATCACTTTGCTCCATGAAAGTGAGGACACCGAAAACCAATCCCACTAACAGGACAAACAATAAAATTGAACCGAGGATTATAAATATTAGTTTTTTCATTATTAATTATTGTTGTAAAAGGACTTTCTTAGAGCCACTTCACTATTATCCTTTTCTTCTTTTCTCCGCATGTCAATTTTGAATTCATCCTGATGTTTTTCTTTTATTTTTTCCAGGATTTTCTTTCGTTTGGTTTCTTCATTCAGTTCATCAGTTGCTTCAATCACTCTTTTTTTGGAATTTCTTATTACTTGATTTTGTTGACTAATATTATCATTTATTTGATTTACATATTCGTGAAAAATTTTCCTATTTAAAAGATTTATTTTTTGAGTTTGGTTAATTTGGCCATTATTTAGGGTTTCATTTTTCAGATCTTTTATTTCAGATAATTTCTGCTGTTCTGATTCCAATTCAATTTTTGTATTATGAAGTTTCAGCATTTTATTATCCTGTAGGTTTTTTCTGTACTTGAGAATATTTTCCAATGAGAATTTAAATTTCTTAGGCATCTATCATCCTCTTAATAAGGCTGTCATTTTATCAATTGTCTCATTCATCTCACAAGATTCTTCGATACCTTGTCTGAGAAACTCATTAATTGGATCGATCTTTTCAATGGCTTCATCGATTTTTGGATTGCTTCCCTGCTGGTAGGCACCAATTTTTATCAAGTCTTCAGAATCATAGTAGTTTGATAAAATTTCTAAAATTTTTATTGAGTTGGTTCTATGTTCTTTTTCTGTAACTTCGTTTTTTAGTCTGGATACACTTTCTAATACATCTATTGCTGGATAATGACCTCTATTTGCAAGTTTGCGTGACAAAACAATATGCCCATCGAGTATAGATCGAGATGCATCACTGATTGGTTCATCCATATCATCACTTTCAACCAGCACTGTATAAAGTCCTGTAATTGTACCAGTTGATGATGTCCCTGCTCGTTCCAGAAGTCTTGGTAATGCTGCAAAAACTGAAGGTGTATACCCTTTTGTCGCAGGTGGCTCTCCAGCAGCAAGTCCGACTTCTCGTTGTGCCATGGCAAATCTTGTGAGTGAATCCATCATTAACATTACATTTTTTCCTTGATCACGGAAAAACTCTGCAATTGCAGTAGCCATATAAGAAGCTTTGATTCTCACCATAGCTGCTTGATCAGAAGTTGCTACAATTACGACTGATCGTTTCAATCCTTCTTCACCAAGATCACGTTCAATAAATTCTTTAACTTCACGGCCACGCTCACCGATTAGACCAATAACGTTTATTTCTGCGTTTGTATATTTTGCAATCATTCCAAGTGTAACACTTTTACCAACACCGGATCCGGCAAAAATACCGACTCTTTGACCATGACCAATAGTAATTAGTGAATCAATTGCCTTAATACCAGTTGTTAAGGGTTCTGTGATACGTTTCCTTGTCATTGGACTGGGAGGGCTATTATATACTGGAACTTTGTGTTTTGTTGTTATTGGACCTTTGCCGTCAATTGGATTCCCAAAACCATCAATTACTCTACCCAGAAGTTCTTCTCCGGCTAAAGTTGATAAAGGTTTGGGGCTTTTAATCACTTTGCTTCCCGGTGAAATACCTATCGTTTCATCAAGAGGCATGAGTAGTATTTTATTTTCACGAAAACCGACAACCTCAGCTCTGATAAATGATCCGTCACGTTTGAATATTTCACATAATTCACCTAAGGTTGCATCCGGTAGGGTTGCTTCGATGATCAAACCTACAACTTTTGTGACTTTACCAATAATTTTATCAATATCAACGAATGATACTTGATTAGAATAATTTTCTATTTGTTCTAATAACAAACTCATATCAGATATTCAATAAATTAGATTCAATATTGTTTAATTGTTCCTGGAATTTTCCTTCGATCAATAAATTTGTAGACTCCAATACACATTCCCCTGGCTTCAAGTTTCTATCTTCATAAAATTTGATTTTTATTTTGCCCGGTAATCTGAATTCTTCTTCAATATTAGAATTAAGTATCCATTCAATTTGTGAAGGTGCTACATGAATTGTTATTGTTTCCTGATCCATTAATTCATGTAAAATACGTCCGATCTGGTTCATTAATATCTCATCGACAGTTTCTTTGTCTTTCAATTCTTTGTCGATAATTTTTTCTGCTATTCTTTTTGATAATTTGAGCAGAACTGGCTGGAGTTTTTTTACTTCTTTTTCCAATTCTATAGAAATTGTCTCAATCACAGATTTCAAGGAATCCATTTCAACTAATAACTGGTTTTCCATTTCTTTTTTTAATTGCTCTTTACCCTCTTCAATTCCAGACTGGAAAGCTTCTTCTCGTGCTTCCTGGAGAGATTGCTCGAGGATATCAACTCTTTGACGTAATTCTATATTTTCCCGACTTGCATTTGGATTTTTTGTGTTTCCACTAAGGTTGATTGATAATGCCTTGTCCTTGATTTCAGGATCAGGATCAATGGGTTTATTATATTTTTGTTGTATTCCTTTTACTTTCAGTTTAAGTGGGAGACGAATCTTTGTCATTAGTCAATCATCTCCTCTTCACCGGCAGCCATGTTAATTTCACCTGCTTCATCAAGATCACGAATTGCATCAAGTACAACAGACTGAGCAGTTTCGACTTCTTTTACGCGAACTGGTCCAAGATATTGAAGTTCATCTTTAAGCATTTCTGCTGCACGTTCAGACATATTTCGCATAATCTTATCTTTGAGTGTAGGTGAAGCAGCTTTCATTGATAGAGCAAGTGTCTTGGAATCAATTTCACGAGAGATTCTCTGTATTGCTGCATCACTAAGTTTTTCAACATCTTCAAAAGTAAACATGAGGTTCTTGATTTCTTCAAAAAGTTGAGGATTTCTGCCTTCAATAGAATCAAGAATATTTTTCTCGGCTGTGCGAGATGTAGAGTTAAGAATTTCAGCCATAGCAACAGTACCACCAATTTTGGACATTTGTCCACCAAAGACTGAGCCTAGCTGTTCGCGAAGTGCATTTTCAATTTCACGAATGAGTTCAGGGGAAGTTTTTTCCATTGTAGCAAGACGGTAACTGATCTCTCCTTGCATTTCTTCGGGTAATTCTGATAAAATCGTTGCTGCTTGAACCGATTTTAGGTTTGCTAATATCAAAGCAACAGTTTGTGGATGTTCACTGGATAAAAAGTTTAGTAATTGTTTATCGTCTACAGTTTGTAATAAATAAAAGGCACTAACTTCTGTAGTTGCTTCTACACGCTGAATAATTTCTTCTGCTTTTTTGTGACCCCAGGCATCTTCAAGGATTTTTTTTGCATAATTCAAACCACCGGAAAGAATATGTTTTTTTCCCTCGATCATTTGATAATACTCTTCAATAGCAGATCCAATTGAATCAGCATCAATATTAGTATTTTGAGCAATTGCAATGGTTAAACGTTCTGTTTCAGTATCGGAAAAATGTTTAACAATTTCTGAAGCATAATCTTCACCTAATGCAATCAAAACCAATGCTGCTTTTTCAATTCCTCTGGTTTGGATTTTTGGTGTATTGTTTCCGGTATCCATACTAATCCTTTTTAGTTAACCAAATTCTAAAGAGTTGTGATGCATCTTCAGGATTATTTTTACAAAATTCTTTTACCGCATCAACCATCTTCTCTTTTGCCTTGAGTCTTGCTTTTGCTTCAGGACTCAAATGCATAATAAACTGATTTTCGTCTATTACTTCCTCAGGTTCTCTTGGTTTCAGAGCTTTGGGAGCCTGACCTTCCGGTAATTTACCGACAATTTCACCATTTTCGCCAATTACAGTACCAGCTAAGGCCATTCGTTCATCACCTTCCGGTAAGCCGAGTGCTTTTGCGGAACTTTTTGTTAAACGACGTATCATTATAAAAGCAATAATAATTGTAATAACAATTATGCCTCGTGTAACAAGTGTACTTATAAGTTGCTGACGTTCAATTTTTGCAAAATATTCATCATTGTCATCAACTTCACTCCTATCAAATTGCAGGTTTTGTACTTCTATTAAGTCGCCGCGATCTTCACTGTATCCAACTGCTCCTCGAACAAGACTGGCGATAAAGTCCAGTTCCTCTGGTGTTCTGGCAGCATATTCTTTTGTAACATTTCCTTCAGCATCTTCAATTCTATTATAACGGCCATTTACCAATACAGCAACACTGACTCTTTTCAAAGTACCTGTACCGCTGGTATAATGTTCTGATATTTTTGCAGTTTCATAATTTGTAATTGTATTTTCACGGGAGATATTCTCGTTAAGGTTATCTGTAGTTGTATCGACATTTGTCCGTGTTTCAATTTGTGATTCTTCACTTATTACGGCAACATTTTCAGGATCAACTCTTTGGGCTGTTCTTTCTATTCTATCCATATTAAGTTCTGATGAAACCTGTACAACTGCATTGCCTTTACCAACAATGTTCTCAACTATTCTTTCAACTTTGTTCTGAAGTTTTTTTTCGATACTTGATCGCAATTCCCAGTGACTTCCAGCACTATTAGCACTACCTTCTTCGCTACCTTGCGAAAGCATATTCCCATCGTTATCAATAATAATAACATTTTCGCGTTCTATTCCTTTGACACTATTGGCAACAAGATTCTCAATTCCTTTGATTTGATTTTCTTTCAGTTGATATCCTTCTTCAAGGTAAAGAACCACAGAAGCACTTCCATTTTTTTCTTCTTCGAATAATTTTTCTTCTGGAAGGACAAGGTGTACACGACTATTCCTGACTACGGGAAAATTATTGATGGATTTTACAAGTTCACCTTCCAATGCACGCTTCATATTTAACTGTTGCATGAATGAAGTCATTCCGATTCTCTGTTCATCGAAAACATCATAGCCTTTCTCAGTAATCTCAGCAGTCAGACCTTTTTCTGCAAGATCGAGGCGTATCTCAGCAATTTCTTTTGCTGGAATTTTGATAGTTTCGCCACCATCTTCGATACGATATTTAATTTTTCGTTCACGGAGTTCTGTGAGTATTTTGCTAGCTTGTTCAGGTTTCAAGTCACCGTATAATGATTGATATTCAGGACGATTTGCCCAGAATATCAAAGTAACAATAGAACTGACAATACCCACAAAAACCAACGTTATCAAAACTCGTTGTAGTGGCGTAAATCTTCTGAGAAATTGTATGATTTGTGCTAAAATTTGATTCATAATATCCCGAGGTTGAAAATATTAAACTTGCATTCTATTTAATTCATTATAAGCATCGACTAATTTATTTTTGATTTCCAACATCAGTTGAAAACTCAAATTTGCTTCTTCCAATTTTGTCATTGCATCAGCTAAAGTATCTGATTTTCCCAATATTACATTTTCAACTGACTGTGAGGCTTCTTTTTGGTCTTTATTCACAGCTTCCAGAAAGTCTTTTATTGTATCAGAAAAATTGATTCCACTTTTGGATTGCTTTTTATCGACTGCAGGTTGATTATTTTCAACACCTGGTAAATTTCTGGTAATTAATATATCGTTAACTGTTGGCATCTTATTTAACCTCTCAAATCCAGTAATTGACCTTTATTGATCGATTTAATATCATTGTGTCCATATAATTTCATCTCATCCGGCATTTGAGTACCAAAGAACAAATGCATTGTACTTTTTTCACTGCTGGATAACATCTTTTGAGTTTTATCCTGCTTAGCGGAAGTGCTCCTGTTAAGCAATAGATCCATATCTTCCTGTGGGTTTGTTTGAACGGTTTTTTCTCTTTGATCACGAAAAAAATTCCCACTTAGGTTATTTTGTATGGATGATAAAATATTCATTTTCCCACCTAAATTTTCAATGTATCTGCAGCCATTTTTTTGCCGGCTTGCATTACATTAATATTGGCTTCATATGCTCTACTGGCAGACATAAGATCAACCATTTCTTCTACCATGTTGATCTTTGGCATTTGTACATAACCTTCTGCATTTGCACGAGGATGAGCCGGATTATACACTAATTTTTCACCTTGCAATTCCACAACTTCAAACATTTCACCATTTCTTTTTTGTGGTGATATTTCTTCCCTTTCTCTGAAAGTTGGGATATGCTTATAATCGTTTTCATGCATTTTTAGATTCATTTGGGTTTCGAAATCCAAATTCTTTCTGTTGTTTGTTGTGGTTGAAAGCACAACTTTTTTACTATAAACTTTACCGTTTTTATCTGGAGCACGTTCGGCATTGGCCACATTTTCAGAAATTGCTTCTAATTTCTTCATTTCGGTACGCAATCCTCGAAGTGTGATTTGAAAACTTGAAAATATTCCATCAACTGGCATTAGAAACGTCCTTTTATACTTAATTCAATTTGTTTAAACATTCTAGCTAATCTTTTTGTAGCAAATTCATTTCTAATCTGGTTTTCTGCCAAATCAGCCATTTCCTTTGTAACATCCACTTTTCCAAGTCCATTGTCATCAGGAAACAAAGTTGCTTTATAGTGAGGCTGCATTATGTGTTTTTCATTGGAATTTTTTAGAGGTGAAGTCTGTTGCTGAGCAAGTGTTAATTCTTCACTAAAATTTGTTTTGACTTTTTTATAATAAGGATCATTGACATTCGCAATGTTCTTAGCTATGGCTTTGTGTTGCTTGTTGTAAACATCCACTGAGTTTTTTACCATCGATTTATGTCTTGTTCCAAAAATATCTACTTCCATGACTTTCTCTCATTATTTGGGTGCGAAAAAGTCAATAGCTATGCCAAAAAAATCTTAACCCATGTCTAAAAAACAAGCATAAAACATACTATGCGGTTGATTTAAAGGATATTAGGATGATATTAATCTAGAATAAAATTGATGAATAAAAATCATTCATCAATTGAAATTGAAACTTTACAGTTGGAATAATTTTCCAAAAGATTAAATATTTTATCTAGTAAGAAAACAATTAAAAACAAAATTATCGTCGGAAATGCCTAATTCTTATCGGCTAAGGAAAATTAATCTTTAATAAATTTTTATTATTTTTTTTGATTTTTTATTAAAAACCTTCAAAAAACCGATAATGTAAATTTTTTACATGCATAATGAAAAATCTTCCTATTTAATAGTATATGCTGGAAATTTGTTACATTTAAAAAATTAGTTTATCAACTATTCGCACTTCTTTTTTTTTAAGTCTATGTTCATTATATTTCTTCCATAAATTTTTAACTAAGGAGAGCAAAGAATGAAACATTTACCTATTTTATTGCTGTTAGTTGTATTAATAGCAAGTTGCGGTAAAAGCAACAATCCTTTTTTCGCAGAATGGGATACACCTTTTCAGGTTCCACCATTTGAAGAAATTAAAATCGAACATTATATGCCAGCTTTTGAAGAAGGCATAGATCAGGAAAAAGCAGAAATTGATGCCATTGTAAATAATGCTGAAGCACCAACTTTTGAAAATACAATTGTAGAAATGGAAAAAACCGGAAAACTACTCAAAAAAGTTGATGGTGTGTTCTACAATTTAAAATCAGCAAATACAACTGATGAAATGGATGAATTGGCCAAAACATTGGCACCAATGCTTTCAAAACACAATGATGAAATTGCATTAAATCAGAAATTATTCGAAAGAATAAAAACAGTTCATGATAACAAAGATAAAGAAGATCTCAATACAGAAGAAATGACTGTGTTGGAAAAATATTACAAAGATTTCGTACGATCCGGTGCTTTACTTTCAAAAGAAGATAAAGAAAAAGTAAAAGAAATCAACTCAAAACTCAGTTCTTTAACACTCAAGTTTGGTGACAATGTTCTCAAAGAAACAAACAAATTTGAATTAAAAATTACTGATGAAGCAGAACTTGCCGGACTTCCGGAAAATGTAAGAATTATGGGAAAAGAAACTGCTGAAGAACGTGGTTATGAAAATGCATGGGTTTATACAATCCAACGTCCAAGCCTTTATCCATTCTTAACTTATTCAGAAAATCGCAGCCTACGTGAAGAACTATATAAAGGTTATATCATGAAAGGCGACAACAACAATGAGTTTGATAACAAAGAATTGATCAAAGAAATTCTTGATTTGAGACTTGATAAAGCAAAAATGCTTGGTTACGACACTCATGCTGATTACGTGCTTGAAAGAACAATGGCACAGAATCCAGGAAGAGTTGATGACCTTCTGATGAAACTTTGGAAACCAGCTTTGAAAAAAGCAAAAGCTGAAGCCTATGATATGCAGAAAATGATTGATAATGAAGGTGGAAATTTCAAACTGCAGCCATGGGACTGGTGGTTTTATGCTGAAAAAATCAAAAAAGAAAAATATGGTTTGGACGAAGCATTGCTTTCAGAATATTTTCAGATGGAAAATGTAAGACAGGGTGCATTTGACCTGGCTACAAAACTTTGGGGAATTACTTTTAAGCCATTAGAAAACGTAAAATTATATCATGAAGACGTAGACGCCTTTGAAGTTTTAGACGCTGATGGTACACATCTGGCAACTTTCTTCACTGATTACTATCCACGTGCTAGCAAACGAGGCGGTGCATGGATGAATTCATGGGTTAAGCAGAGCAATATTCGCGGTGAAAACGTAAGACCTATTGTATATAATGTAGGTAATTTTGCAAAACCGTCTGGTGGTAAACCTTCTCTCTTAACTTTTGATCAGGTAACTACACTTTTCCATGAATTTGGACACGGATTGCACGGAATGCTTTCTCAGTGTGAATTTCCAAGAGTTTCTGCCACATCTGTACCTAGAGATTTCGTAGAATTTCCATCACAGATCATGGAAAACTGGGCCGGTGATTCTGAATTTATGAAAGTTTATGGAAAACATTATGAAACTGGTGAAACTATTCCTGATGAATTGATTGCAAAACTGGAAAAAGCCGGAACCTTCAATCAGGGTTTTGTGACTATTGAATACTTAGCAGCAGCACTTCTGGATATGGCTTATCACACAAAAGACAATTATGATGGTCTTGATGTTAATAAATTCGAGAATAAAGTACTTGGTGACCTTGGACTAATTGATGAAATCGTAACAAGATATAGAAGCACATACTTTCAGCACATCTTTGCTGGAGGATATTCTTCTGGCTATTATAGTTATATCTGGTCAGGTGTTCTTGATACTGATGGTTATGAAGCATTCAAAGAAACTGGAAATATCTACAATAAAAAAGTTGCAAAACTTTACAAAGAAAATGTTCTTGAAAAAGGTGGATCTGAAGATGCGATGGGACTATTTGTAAAATTCCGTGGCAGAGAACCAGAACCAACAGCATTGTTAAAAAAACGTGGTTTAAACTAAACACAGTTTATTATAAAATTGAAAAGGGTCGATTTATTCGGCCCTTTTTTTTGCACATTATAGATTTCAATTTTGTACTTACTCGTACTTTATACTTACAATATTGTAATTATATTTTATTAACATTTTTATTATCAAATGTTTATAGTTAATTGAAAAAAATCTTACACATTTTCTTTTATATTTTTACATTTTCATATCGGTAATTTGAAATAGTAAAAATTATTAACGAATGTTTTATATGAACAAAATTCGGAGGAATCAACAATGTTAAAGAAGAAATACTTAAAATCAAAACCTGAATGTAAAGTGACATTCAAACTTGAAAAATCCTACGTAGGTGACGTGGATTCTATCGCATTAGTCAGCGATATTAATGGTTGGGATGAAGTCGGTACACCACTTAAGAAGTTAAAAAATGGTAGTTTCACATTAGATATGAACCTGGAAAACCAGCAAGAGTATCAATTTCGCTATCATGTCAATAACGAATACTGGATCAATGATGATGCTGCAGATAAATATCTGCCCTCTCCTTTTCCCGGTATTGACAATTCGGTAGTAGCAATCTAAATCTACCAAAAATAAGTTACTCGCCTACTAGTTGTGCAAAATGACTAGTGGGCGTTTTTAAATATTCCAAATATTGATTTCAATACAAGTTTCCATTCTTAAAGATCAAGTTTCAAGTATATAAAATAATCCTTTCCCTTCACAAAACTTCTGATTAAATTCTGTCGTTTTTATTGGTGAAGAATTAATATTATGGTTGAAGGAGCAAGTTTAATGAAGTTATCAAGCTTTAAACATGGCTCGCATCCTGCCGAATTTAAGGAATATGCAGAACACAAGGCATTGGAGACAATACCAATTCCTGTAGAAGTATTTATTCCCATAAATCAGCACATTGGTGCACCATGTAAACCGGTTGTGAAAGTCGGCGATGAAGTGAAAACAGGTCAATTGATTGCAGAATCAACCGGCTTTGTTTCCAGCAACATCCACTCTTCCATTACCGGAAAAGTCAAAAAGGTCGGAGATTTCCCCCACCCAAATGGAACAAAAAGCAAAATGATTCACATTGTTGCTGAAGGCGACGAAGAATTCGTTGATATTCATGATAGTAATGAATCATGGGACCAGATGGATGTGGCAAAATTGAAAAGCATCATTGCAGATGCAGGAATCGTCGGAATGGGCGGAGCAGCATTTCCAACCAGTGTCAAAGTCAATCCTCCAAAGGATAAGATTATCGACACATTTATCATCAATGGTTGTGAATGTGAACCTTACTTAACTGCAGATCACAGAATGATGGTCGAGCAGACCAAAGAAATGATCGAAGGTACACAGATCTTGATGAAAACTCTCGATGTAGAAAAAGCTTACATTGGAATTGAATCAAACAAACCTGATGCAATCGAGATCATGCAAAAATCTACCGAACACTTGCCCGGCATCTCAGTAGTTCCTGTTAAAGTGAAATATCCACAAGGTGCTGAAAAAATGCTTATCAAAGCAGTAAATGGAAAAGAAGTTCCAGCCGGTGGATTACCCATGGATATTGGTTGTGTTGTCAATAATGTTGGAACAGCTATCGCAGTTTATGAAGCTGTTGTGAAAAAAATACCTTCAATCTTCAGAGTTGTGACAGTAACAGGAGATGCGGTAGAAAATCCAAAAAATGTGATTGCACGCATTGGAACACCTTTTTCAAAATTAATAGAATTTTGTGGCGGTTTGAAACCTGATACAAAAAAAATATTAATGGGTGGACCAATGATGGGTGTTGCTCAATATTCTTTGGAAGTTCCTGTTGTAAAAGCAACCAGTGGTATTCTTTGCCTATCTACGGCGTCAGTTCCATATAAAGAAGAATACACTTGTATTGTTTGTGGTCGTTGTATTCACGCTTGTCCGATGTTTTTGGTTCCTACCAGAATATCCAGATCAGTTGATGCAGGCAAATACGAAATGGCTGATGAACTTGGCATCATGAACTGTATTGAATGTGGTTCCTGTGCTTACGAATGTCCTTCCAACATTCCACTAGTTCAGCGCATTCGTATCGGAAAAAATAAAATCAGAGAACTAAATAATAAAAAGAGTTAATTATGAGTGAACAAACAACAAACGAAAACAGTTTGGGTAGATTGATCCTCTCCTCTTCACCGCATCAGACTTCAAATGATGATGTAATGAAAATTATGCGAGGAGTGGTTTTAGCACTTTTACCAGCTGTTGTCTTTTCTGCATACTATTTCGGACTTCGCTCATTGCTTGTTATTTTAACTGCAATTGCAGCCTGTCTGGCAACAGAATTTTTATTAAAAAAACTTAGGAATAAACAAATTAACGAAGGTAGTGCCGTTGTAACAGGTTTATTGTTGGCAATGACACTTCCACCAAGTCTCCATCTCGGATATGTGGTTTTGGGATCAGTTTTCGCTATTGGAATCGGCAAAGAGATTTTCGGTGGACTTGGTAACAACATTTTCAATCCCGCTCTTCTCGGCCGTGCTTTTCTTCAAGCAAGTTTCCCTGTGAAAATGACAACATGGACTGTACCTAAAACTCTCTTGATGGATGCGAAAACATTTGCAACTCCATTGGGAAGTTTCAAGTTTGGAGAAGGCGTAATTCACGGATTTTCAGACTATTGGAATGGTTTGATAATGGGAAATATCGGTGGATGTATCGGTGAAACCTCTGCTGCTGCATTAATTCTTGGTGGTCTATACTTGATAGTGAAAAAATGGGCTGACTGGAGAATTCCTTTAAGTTACATCTTAACAGTTTTCATTTTTGGTGGAATTTTCTGGCTCATCGATCCTGTTCAATATCCAGATCCTCTATTTCATTTATTTTCAGGTGGATTAATGCTTGGTGCATTTTTCATGGCAACTGACATGGTGACATCTCCTGAAACGCCTACTGGAAGTTGGATTTTTGGAATCGGTTGTGGATTTTTTCTGATTCTCATCAGATTATTCGGTGGACTGCCAGAAGGTGTTATGTATTCCATCCTTCTAATGAATGCAATTACGCCATTAATTAATAGATTTACCAAGCCAAAAGTATTCGGGGAGGTAGCAAAATGAAAAAATCAGCAAGTTTAATAATTGTGTTAACCTGTACAGCAATTCTATCGGGACTGATTTTAGCTTTCCTGAATAATGTAACCAAACCTTTGATCGAAGCACATGCTGCAGAAGTTTTGAAAAATGCTGTTTCAGATGTTCTACCAGGAATTGAATCTTACGACGTCGAAAACAAAGATGGTGTAGATTTCTTCATGGGAAAAGACGTGAATGGAACCGTGCTAAACGTTGCTTTTCAGGCAATTGGTAATGGTTTTCAAAGTAAGTTAAAGATTTTGGTAGGCATGGATTTGGAAATGAAAAATATTCTATCAATCAAAGTTTTGGAACAGATGGAAACTCCAGGATTGGGGACAAAAATTGAAACTGATCCAGGTGATAAAGAAAATCCTGGTTGGTTTTATAAGCAATTTTCTGGATTACAAATTTCATCCAAAGCAATTTCTTATGTCAAAAATGAACCTGTGAAGGATGAAAACAAAGCAAAGGCACAAATTGTTGCTATAACAGGTGCTACCATTTCATCTAAAGCAGTTGTTGATATAATCAATGATGCCATTGAAAAAAACAGAAAGATCTTCCTTAAACAAGGATGATTTGAGAGGTAATTATGGCAAAAAATAAAACATCAATTATAAAAGAATTTACAAAAGGTCTCTGGAAAGAAAATCCTGTTCTTATCATGCTTTTGGGCCTCTGTCCTACTCTTGCTGTTACTTCATCAGCAATTAACGGACTTTCTATGGGTTTGGCTGTGATTTTTACACTTTTCATGTCAAGTACTATTATATCTTTAACTCGAAAAATCATTCCAAAAGAAGTACGAATTCCTGTATTTATCATTGTAATCGCAACATTTGTGACAATTACTGATAAAAGTATGGCCGCATTTGTTCCGGCATTACATAAATCACTTGGTGCATTCATTCCATTGATTGTGGTTAACTGTGTGATTTTAGGTCGTCAAGAAGCCTTTGCTTCAAAAAATAATGTCGGACGTTCTATGATCGATGCCCTTGGAATGGGAGTTGGTTTTACATTGACTTTGACTGTACTTGGTAGTATCCGAGAGATTCTTGGTACAGGGATGTTATTCGGTGCGCAGGTAATGCCTGATGCATTTGCTCCCTGGTTAGTTATGATACTTCCACCAGGTGCATTTATCACACTTGGTTTGATGATAGGTACTGTTAACTGGATAAATGCTAAAAAAGGATAAGAATCATGAATCTATTTATTATATTTTTATCTGCAGCAATCATAAACAATTATGTATTAGTTCAATTTCTTGGAATTTGTCCATTTGTAGGTGTTTCTAAAAAAGTTGGCCCTGCCCTAAGTATGGGAATGGCAACAACTTTCGTGATGACACTTTCAGCATCTGTTGCATGGTTAATCAACCATTATATTCTTGCTGCAAATGGTGGAATGTTAGAATTTTTGCAAATCGTTGCTTTTATTCTTGTGATTGCATCTCTTGTGCAATTGGTTGAAATGTTCATCAAAAAAATGAGTAAACCACTCTATGACGCTCTTGGAATTTTTCTTCCATTAATCACTACAAACTGTGCGATTATGGGAGTTGCCCTGAATTTAGTATCAAAAGAATACGGATTTATTGAATCTGTTGTTTTTGGTATTGCCGCAGGTATCGGTTTTACCGTTGCAATTGTTTTGATGGCTGGAATCAGAGAAGAACTTGAACTTGCAGATGTTCCTGTACATTTCAAAGGTGCCCCAATTACAATGATCATTGCCGGATGTTTGGCTTTGGCATTCATGGGTTTTGCAGGAATGATTTAAATGAAGAATTGTTTTCACCACGAAGTACACGAAGATTTATTATTCGTTTTATTCGCTCAATTCGTGGAAAAATAAATAGGAGAATTAATTGATGGACTATACATCAGTGATATATGCAGTGCTCAGTATGGGTGGAATCGGATTATTTTTCGCACTTATGCTGACATTAGCAGACAAAAAACTTAAAGTTGAAGAAGATCCTCGAGTTGCGCAGATCGATGAATTGCTTCCGGGTGCTAATTGTGGTGCTTGTGGCCTTCCCGGTTGTGGTGCTTGTGCTGAAGCAATGGTAAGCGGTGCTGTATTGGCGACTGCTTGTCCTGTTTGTGACGAAGAAAGCCAACATGATATTGCAAAACTTCTGGGTGTAGAAGTTGAAGCCGGTGAAAGAAGCGTTGCCGTTGTACTCTGCCAGGGTGGACATTCAAATGTTGTACAAAAAGCAGATTATGAAGGAGTTGCAACATGCCTAGGCGTTTCACTTGTAAGCGGTGGCGACAAAGCCTGTGAATACGGTTGTCTCGGACAAGGTGATTGCGTTGATGTTTGTAAGTTTGATGCAATCTATATTGGTGAAGAAGGTCTTCCAATTGTTGATCGAAAAAAATGTACAGGTTGTGGTGCATGTGAAAAAGTTTGTCCACGGAATATTATTGAAATGCATAAACTATCACACCATGTTTTTGTTCTTTGTAATAATCACGACAAAGGTGCTGCTGCAAAAAAAGCCTGTAAAACTGCTTGTATTGGTTGCTCCATTTGTGTAAAAAAAGATGAATCCGGTGGATTTAGCATGAATAATTTTTGTGCTACTGTTGATCATGAAAAATATGGTTCAACTATGGAATTGCCAACAGACAAATGCCCAACAAATGCAATTGTTACTGTTGGTAAAGAAGACGAGAAATAATTAACCGTTAAATACTACGGTTTTAATAGATTTTTGAACCACGGAAAACACAGAAAATCGCGAATGCATTTAGGTATTCCGAAATTTCAGAGTATTCCGTGGTTATTTTTTAGGAGTTTATTTTGAATTATTCTGAACATGAAATTGGAAAAGTTATTGAAATCAACGGGAATTTTGCAATTCTGGAAGTTAAGGAAAGTCCGGCATGTGCAGGATGCGGAGCAAAATCAGTATGTTCTACAGGTAAAAATGGTAACAGGTTCATGAGAATAAAAAACACTCTTGAGGTGAAAATTGGTGATACTGTTGCTTTTGATACATCAGAAAATGAACAAGTGCAAATTAACCTTATGCAATATGGATTACCACTTCTCGGTTTTATGATTGGACTATTTGGATATTTTTACTTATTGGCAGATTTTATCAATTTTCCAAAAGAGCCAGGTGCTTTTATTACGGCTTTACTCATAATGTTTGGATTTGGCTTGATTACACGACTGTGGAGCGAAAAGAAAGCAAAAACAATATCATTACATCGGATGACGGAGATAATTCATGAGAACGAATAAAAATAATTTTAAAATTTTATTCCTATTTTTACTGGTAGTTTTTCAAAACTGTACACCAAAACTACAAAAATTCACAGAAACCCGTTTTAAAATGGGTACAATCGTTCAGATTACGGTATTTGAAAAAGACAAGGTACTGGCTCAGAAGCAAATAGATAGAGGATTTGCAGAGATTGACAGGGTTTCAGACCTTTTTTGGGAAGGCAATCCCAGTAGTGATATTTACAAATTCAATCACCGTACTTCCAGTAAAGTAGAAGTCTCTGCTGAAGTAGCAGCATTGATCAGCCGGGCGAAGCAAATCTCAAAAAATACCAATGGGTCATTTGATATGACTGTGGGCACATTAAGGAATTTATACTCCTTCAAAAAAGGTGAAGAGCGAATTCCAAGTCGACAAAAAATTGCCGAAACACTCAAATTCATTGGGTTTAACAACCTGCGCATCGACTTAAAACAAAACTTACTAATATCTGATAATCAGGAATTTACAATACTCACAGGAGCCATTGTAAAAGGCTATGCTGCCCAACGTGCATTACACAAAATTAAAGAAGATAATCATAATGGTATTCTTGTAAATGCCGGTGGAGATATTTGTGCCACTAAACGAAATGACGGACAAAAGTGGGTTGTTGGTATTCAAGATCCAAGTGTAAAAGATGGATTACTTGGAACAATTTCAATATTAGAAGGTTCTGTTGTCACCAGTGGTGATTATGAGCAGTTCTCAATTATCAATGGAAAACGATATCATCATATCATCGATCCAAGAACAGGATTTTCATCTGAAAAAAGCCACTCTTCTACAGTAATTGCTCCTAATGCAGAACTTGCAGATGCCCTC
>Ga0070729_10002079_pt1 | contig 27163 bp, 31 predicted proteins | sample tdDd472_FD_66725 | JGI IMG/M metagenome (GOLD analysis project Ga0070729, IMG submission 66725) | Marine sediment microbial communities from the Atlantic coast under amendment with organic carbon and nitrate - tdDd47.2 | ecosystem: Environmental > Aquatic > Marine > Coastal > Sediment | place... | reverse complement strand
AAGGGGAAAAAAGTGGCTTTGGCGGACTACGATCCGCAGCAATCGGGCCTCGACTGGCTGGAGCGTCGCCCCGAGCGGGTAGCGCCGATTCATGGTCTGGCAGCCCATAAAACAGGCCTGCGTGGCGTACCGAAAGGTACTGATATCGTCATTATTGATGCCCCGGCCCGTTCGCATGGCAAGGAACTGGATACGCTCATCAAGCATTCCGAGACTATTCTGGTGCCGGTTCTGCCTTCGAGTATCGATATGCAGGCGGTAGCCAAATTTCTGGAAGAGTTACTGCCGGCGGCACAGAAGAAAGCCAAGGTCGCAGTGGTGGCTAACCGGGTAAAAGAAAACACGCTGATCTTTGAAGAGCTCGATGACTATCTGGCTGACTTGCGTTCGCCGTACATCGGTGCGCTGCGTGATGCGCAGAACTATGTGCGCGCCTACAGTCGTGGTTTGGGTATTTTCGAGTTGCCCGAGTATCTGGCATGGCCTGATCTGGAACAGTGGGAAGAGATTACCGACTTCCTGAACAGTAGCCGTAGCCGCCTGAAATAGCAGGTTCTGGCTTACAGATCAGGTTATTCAGGATCGGCCGTAAGGCGTGGCCGGTTCTTGTGCCCGGCCACCGGCTCATAAGCCATCTCCAGGCCTTCCTGAAACGCCGCCGAGGCCTTGTCTTCCTGGCCCAAGCGCAACATCAATTGCCCCAATTCGTTGTAGGCTTCGGGCGTTGCGTGGATCGAAATGCCGGCCTCAATATAGCTGCGGGCTTTACCCCATAGTTGGTTCGCGATGCACAGTCGCCCGGCCGTGAGCAGCAGCAACGGGTCTTCCGGGTTGTCGCGCAGCCATTTTTCCGCCTGCTTCAGCAGTTTCTGCGGTTCCTTGCTTTGCAGCAGGCCGTAACGGCGCACCAGTGAGGCATCCCAGTTCTCATTGAGGGCCTTGCGGATCATTTCTTCGGCCGCCGCCGGGTCACCTGCCGCGGTCGCTGCTTCAATGCGGGCCTCTACCAGTTGCGGATTGTTACGGAGCCGGCGGGGGAGACTTTTCCAAAGCGCGTTAATGTCCTGTTGTGACGCGGCTGCGGAGCGCAACAGCGCCGCGTAGCTCGATACATACCATTGATTCAACCGGCCACTGGAAACGTGGCGGCGTTTTTTCAGCTGCGGCAGCAGGTCGGCAAGTTGCTGCCATTCGCCGGTGGCCTCGTAGAGTTCGGCAAGCAATTTCATGGCCTCACCGCTTTTCGGGCTGCGCTCCAGGATCTGCTGCAGGTTACTGCGGGCAGCATCGTATTCGCCATTACCGATCTGCAGTTCGGCTTGAGTCAGCAGCACAGCACTGCCGGCTTCCGGCGCCTGTTCGTGAGCCATCCTGAGCCAGTTGTCACGGCGGCCGCTGTCGCCCTGCGCCTGCGCGGCCCGGGCAGCCGCAAGATAGTTAAGCAGCGGCGTCTCGCTGGAGCGGATGCCTTTCGTCAGCAGGCGTTCGCCTTTGGCGAAGTTGCCTTCGGCCAGTTCGATGTAACCGCGGGTAATGCGTTTGTTGGCACGGCTGATTCTGGCGCGCGCCGCCGCTTCCCCAAGCTGTGCAGGTGCTTTCCAGATACGCACCAGCAGCCGGATGGCCAGATAGGCAAGCAGGCCGAGGAACAGTAATACCGGCACCGACATTTCGATTGTGTAGCCGGCGAAATTAATCAGGACATAGCCATTGTCCTGCATCAGGAAATGCGCTGCGAGCGTACCCAGCAGCAGGCCGGCAAGAACGAGCAGTGCGAACTTCATCCGGCTGCGCTTCCGGTCAGCTGCTCATACGCCTCACGGATTTCGCTGACATCAGGCAGTGTTTGCCTGCCCAGTTCGAGCCGCAGTTCGTCGATGATGGTTAAAGCATCGCTGACGGCGGGCGAGGTTGTGTCGAACCAGGTTTGCAGCCGGTAGGTCACCGCATTGAGCGTTGTAGCGACCAGTTCCCGGTTGTTTCTCAGCAAGGCGACTTTGGCCAGCTGCAGGTCAAGCTCCATGCTTTTGCGCAACAGGTCGATGTCGGCCTTGGAGAGTTGCGGCGCAATCGCCGTGTCGCTTTCACGCACGTCGATCACGCTACCGACAGCGCTCTTCAGCGCATCAACAGCACGGTCCCAGCCCTCCGCATCGGCAGCTATCTCGGGCTCGCCCCGGTACGAAGTCGGGACATCACTGCGCAGCGGCCAGCGAGGTATGGCTTCAATGAGCTTCTGCAGTGCATCGAGCTGGCCGGCACTCACGCCGGTGGTGATCAGTTCCAGTTCCGCTGTGGCTGCAGCGATCCGGTTACGGATTGGAATCAGTCGGGGGTTGGCGAGAGTCGCGAGCCGTTCATCGGCCAGCAGCAGCGCCTGTCTGGCCGTTTCGGTATTGCCTGCAACGAGCATCTGGCTTTCGGCCAATCGCAGGTACCAGTCGGTCTCAAGCTGCAGGAAATAGCCGGTGGTTTCAGTGTTTGATTGCGGCAACTCATTAAGTGTCTGCTCGAAGCGGTCGATGCGCTCCGGCAGTGCTTCGAGTGCGGCAAGTTGATTGTCGAGCCGCCCGGTGAGGCGCTCCAGATTCTCGGCGTTGTAGCCGGCTTTGCCTTCCAGTTGGTCGAGGCGCCCCTGAAGTGTATCCAGAGCAGGGTCGCTTGCTACAGCACTACTGTCGGCAGGAGCAAGATACTGCTGCACGCCCAGCCCCAGAGCAGCGAGCGCTATGAGTAGGGTCAGCCAGACCAGACCACGGCCGGGTGCGGGCGGAGCGGCTTGGCCGGTATCGCTGTTGTCCGGTTTTTCAGCCGGGCTTTCGGCCGGGCTTTCGATAGGAGTGGATTCAGAAGTCATGCGCAGCTGTCTTTGCCGAGGTCAGACATGCATTTTGCCAGTGAATGCCGGTGGCATCCATTAGCAAACACCCTGATTGCCGGGTTACGAGAGAGAAGACGGGGTATTGCAGGCCAGAGCGCCTTTAAGCTGTTGAACTGTGGAGCTATCTGCGCCTACTGGTTAGTCAACGATCAGCCAGATTAGTCAGATCACTCAGATTAGTCGCACCACTTATCGACCTGTTCCTGAGCTTTGACGCGTTCTTCATCGATATCCATCCATTCGATTTCGCCGTCGTCTGTCTGGCGATAGATCCGGCGGAGCCTCTGGTAATCGTCACGGGTGCCCTTGGCCTGCTTACAGTTGGCTTCACGCATGGCCTTCTGTTTGGCGAGCTGTTCGTCCGACTTGCCGGCATTGGCTGCGGCCTGCGCTTTGGCTTCGCGCTGCTTGGCGTAGGCTTCATCTTGCTCCGAAAGGCGAGCCTGAACGACCTCTTCATCGGTGCGGGCGATCTCTACGCCGGTATCCTCAACGTCCGCGGATTCCGGTGGTACGTCGGAGTAGCTGCGCACGCCCTGTTCGTCCTGCCATTCGTAGATAGTCTGCGCAGAGGCCAGCGGAGAGCTGCCCAGCAACATCAGCAGAGCGATTTTAACGGCTAGTTTTACGTTCATGGCGATGCCCGTCCTTGCGGGTTGAGGCTCAAGAATACTCTTGTTATTGCTCATTATCGTCATCCCTGCGCGGCAAAACGGTGAACTGCATCACGCGGGAACCCACGTTTTCAGGGTTTTTGGCCGATTTAGCCGGATTTGGCTGCAACCCAATAAAAAAGCCACAGCGGCTGCCCGCTATGGCTTTGATCCACTTTCGTGGGGAGGTGACGCCCCGGCTCAAAAAATAAAGTGAGACCGGGGAGTCGGGGGTAACACGACTGTCAGTTCATGTTTTAGTTGGCGCCGGAGGTGAATTCCGGATAGGCCTCGAGACCACATTCGTGAATGTCGGAACCTTCGTACTCTTCTTCTTCCGGTACCCGGATGCCCAGCGTCATTTTCAGGATGAACCAGACGATAAAGCTGGTAGCGAATACCCAGGCGAAGATCACACCGATACCCATCAGCTGTGCGCCGAGGGTGGCATCGCCGTTGGTCAGTGGTACTGCGAGCAGACCCCAGATGCCGACAACACCGTGCACGGAAATAGCACCGACCGGATCGTCGATCTTGAAGATCTTGTCGAGCATGACGATGGAGAATACGACCAGCAGACCACCAACCAGACCGATCAGTGTTGCTTCCAGCGGAGCGGGTGTCAGCGGTTCGGCGGTAATGGCAACCAGACCGGCCAGTGCGCCATTGAGCGCCATCGTCAGGTCAGACTTGCCGAACCACAGGCGCGCGAGCAGCAGTGCTCCCACCAGACCGCCGGCGGCAGCCATGTTGGTGTTTACAAAGATCAGCGCTACGGCATTGGCTTCGGCAACGTTCGAAAGAACGAGCTCCGAACCACCGTTAAAGCCGAACCAACCCAGCCACAGAATCAGTGTGCCCAACGCTGCCAGCGGCAGGTTGGCACCCGGTATAGCGCGGACTGAGCCGTCTTTACCGTATTTGCCTTTGCGTGCACCCAGCAGAATGACTCCGGCAAGTGCTGCGGCAGCGCCACACATATGGACGACACCTGAGCCTGCAAAGTCGTTGAAGCCTGCAGCATCAAGGAAACCACCGCCCCATTTCCAGTAGCCCTGTACCGGGTAGATGAAGCCTGTCAGTACAACGGCAAACAGGAAGAACGACCAGAGTTTCATGCGCTCGGCAACAGCGCCCGAGACGATTGACATAGCGGTGGCTACGAACACAACCTGAAAGAAAAAATCTGACAGGTTTGAGTAGTAGGTATCACCACCGCTGGCAATGACATCAGCGGCTTCATTGTCGGCGCTTGTCAGTAACAGGCCGGTCAGTTGCGGGATGATGCCATCGCCGTCGCCGTACATGATGCCGTAACCGCACACCATGTACATGATGGAAGCGATGGAATACAGGCCGACGTTCTTGGTCAGGATTTCAGTGGTGTTTTTGGCACGGACGAGGCCCGATTCGAGCATTGTGAAGCCTGCTGCCATCCACATAACGAGTGCGCCACACACGAGGAAGTAGAACGTGTCCAGTGCGTAGCTCAGTTCAATAACTTGATCCATCTTAATTTCTCCTTTGATGGGCGTCAGTTAAATCGCTTCGCCGCCGGTTTCACCGGTGCGGATACGAATAACCTCTTCAAGGGTGGTGACAAATACCTTGCCGTCGCCGATCTTGCCGGTGCGGGCGGTATTGACGATGGCCTCGATGACCTGCTCGACAATGTCATCTTCAACAGCCAGTTCGACCTTGGTCTTAGGCAGGAAGTCGACGACGTATTCGGCGCCGCGGTAAAGCTCTGTATGGCCGCGCTGACGACCGAAACCTTTGACTTCAGTCGCTGTGATGCCCTGTACGCCAATGTCAGCAACAGCCTGACGCACATCGTCGAGCTTGAACGGCTTGATGATTGCTGTGATCAATTTCATTTTCTTCTCCCGTGATGCGGGTTGTTACAAATAGCGTGGCTGCGCCTGCTCAGGCGTCGCCACGGCAGTTATTTAGTCAACGATTCCGAAATTCTTCGTGATGCCGAAGATCAGTTTGTTGCGAGGCTGGTTGGCCGTCAGGTTGTCAGCTTCGGAGTAGAGGTACGAGATGGAGTAGTCGAACAGGTCGTTGCCTTCCCATGAAAGCGTACTGCCGTAGCCCACTTCGAAGTAGCCGCCGTCACCCAAAGCGCCTGCGACAAAATCGTCTTCCCATTCGGTATAGCCGACCAGACCGAAAAACCCGTTGACGTCTACAGAGAGCGCAGACCAAACGTAGTCCTGCTTCATGTCCGGGTTGTCGTACTTGCCGATTGCCGAATCGAACGCGAACCATTTGAAACCAAGGGCGATATTGGCTTCGATGTAGTCCGGGTTCACGTTGTCGGTGTAGGTGATGTACGTTCCGCCGAGGCCCCAGCTGAAGTCGCCGATTTCGCCGTCGATACCTGCATAGAAGTCCATTTCCATGCCGCTGATGCTGTCGGAGTCCGGATTCTCGATCGGGTCGATAAATTCGTACTCGACGGTAGACAGCCAGGTGCCGGCGTAGAACTGCAGGGCGCCGTCACCGGCGCCAAAATCCAGACCACCCTGTGCGGCACCCTTGCCGTTCGACTGGTCGGCGCCACGCCAGATGTAGTTGGTTACGAAGCCGGCGTTGCCGGTCAGGTCGACTGCATTTGCGGGTGCCGAGAAGGCTCCGAAGATTGAGCTGGCTGCCGCAAAGGCCAGAATGGAACGTTTCATTATGTTTCCCCTAAAAATGGATATTGCGTCCTGCCTGTTCCAGGTGGGACGATGTGATTCACGGAGGTATAAAGCAGTTTCCGTGCCAGAAAACGGAACTGTTTTTGAATCAGTGGGTTAACTAATTCAGGTCGCCAATTGAGTTTTGTGGCGGCTTTTCCAGAACTGCTTTGCGCCCTGTTTTGGTGCGGGCGCACCATCCGAATGCACGCAACCGGCGCAGAAACTTCAGCTAGCGGAAAATGCACGGCACCGGAACGCGATGCTTGTATCGACCCGTCGCGGCGGCAGACAATAGACACATCTTTCAGGTAGAAGACTATGGATAAGCAAACAATAGAAGACGTGGCAGGTAATCTGGCGCAGCGTCTGGCCGATGCAGTGCCACCGGATGCCGGGCAATTGCGGAGCGACCTCGAAAGTAACTTCAAGGGGCTGCTGCAGGCCGGTTTGAACAAGATGGACTTGGTTACCCGCGAGGAATTCGAAGTACAGCGGAAGGTTTTGGAGCGCACCCGTGCCAGGCTCGAAGAGCTTGAGGCAGAGCTGCGTGAGCTGGAGGCTGCAGGCAAGCGGTCGGAATCCTGAGCCCGGCCACGGGCGGCAAGCGTGACGGCCCGATTGGCAACAGCCCGGCTGGCCATCGTAAGAACCCGCGCCCAGCACGGGTTGGAGGCAAGCCCGGTGCGGGTCGAAGTGCATGTTTCTTCGGGCTTGCCGGCACTATCGATATCCGGATTGGTAGAAGCGGCGGTTAAAGAAAGTCGTGACCGGGTTTGTGCGGCTCTTCGTAATTCGGGCTTCGATGTACCGGACGGTCGCATCGTCATCAGTCTGGCGCCAGCCGACGTACCGAAATCAGGCAGTCGTTTCGATTTACCTATAGCGCTCGGCATCCTTGCAGCATCCGGCCAGATACCTGCAAGCGCACTCGAAGGCCGGGAGTTTTTTGGCGAACTCGGATTGTCCGGCGCCATTCAGGCAGTACCGGCACTGCTGCCATCGGCGATGCAGGTGCTGGCGGCCAATGCTGTTGCGGTGGTGCCGTTTGCTGCCGCGGGCGAAGTGGCTTTGCTCGATTCCGGCGATACGTTGCTGGCGGAACACCTGCTTGAGGTTGTGCAGTTTCTTCACGGAACCACCGAGCTGCGTGCCGCGAAGAACACCTCTGCCACCGTTACGGAAGCGCCCTGCAACTTGCCTGATTTTGCCGATGTGCGCGGTCAGGCTGCTGCGAAGCGGGCACTGCTGATTGCGGCTGCCGGGGGGCATAACGTGCTTATGATTGGCCCGCCGGGCACCGGCAAGAGTATGTTGGCACAACGTTTTCCGGGTTTGCTGCCGTCTCTCGACAATGCTGCTGCGTTGGAAACAGCGGCGCTGTATTCGTTGGCTGGTAAGTCGTTACCGGATTGGCGCGCGCGGCCGTTCCGCGCGCCGCATCATAGTAGTTCCAGCCCGGCCCTGGTGGGCGGGTCTGCACGGCCGAAACCCGGCGAGATTTCGCTGGCTCACAACGGCGTGTTGTTTCTTGACGAGCTACCCGAGTTTGCGCGCCCCGCGCTGGAAGCACTTCGCGAGCCGCTGGAAACCGGCCATATCACGATCGCCCGCGCGGGCATGAGCTGTGAGTTCCCCGCACGGTTTCAGCTGCTTGCGGCAATGAACCCTTGTCCGTGCGGTTATGCAGGTGACACCGCACGTGACTGCCGTTGCAGCCCCGAACAGGTGCGTCGTTATCAGAGCCGCTTGTCGGGCCCTTTGCTCGATCGCATCGACATGTCGCTGACCTTGTCGCAGCCGCCGGTGAAATTCAGCGAGTCTGCGGAGTCCGGGGAGCCCGCGGCTGCCGGCGACGGGACGGCATCTCTGCAAGCCCGCGTGCTGGTGGCGAGAGATGTTCAGCAGCACCGTGCCGGTTGTTGTAATGCAGAGCTTGGTCCGGCGGCAACCCGCCGCGATTGCTGGCCTGATAAGCAGGCTGCCGCGTTACTGGAGCAGGCCGCGGTGCGCTACGGCTTGTCGTTGCGTGCCTGTGATCGCGTGCTGCGCGTGGCGCGCACGATCTGCGATCTCAATCAGGAGTTTTCAGACGCCGAAAACACGAACGCCCCGGCGATAACCGAGGCGTTGATGTTACGTGGTCTGGGTGACCGGGCTTAAAGCTGATCTAGCATTAGCCGATCAAAGTTGATCTTGTCTATTCCCGATCAAAGTTGATCGAGCATAAACTGCACAGCAGCGATAACTTCGTCATCAGACAGGTTGGTCATGCCACCCTTGGCAGGCATGAAGCCGGCCGGGCCCTGAAAGCCGTTAATCGCGTTTCCGTTAAGCGTGTCGCGGCCCTGAGATACGCGCGCTGACCAAGCGGCTGAATCACCGGTCTTCGGTGCGCCTGCAATACCTGCACCGTGGCAGGAGCCGCAAATGGCATTGTAGACCTGTGGGCCGGTCATGACTTCTTTGACGGCTTCGACTTCAATGACCTCTGCGGCCTCGTCGACAAAGTCTTCACCGGCAATCGCAACGCGTGCGACGGGTTGGATGCGTTCCTGAACGGCATCCTGAAACATCGGGTCGCCTTGATTGTTGGCGTTCAACTCATTCACGCCAATCCAGCGGGCAAGTACAAACAGAAATACTGCTACAGCGACAAGAATGCCGATGATCAGAATGAATCTGTCAAAAAATTGTTGGTCGTGTTTGGCGTCTTCGGTGCTCAAGGTTTGATCCACTTAATCTATTGACCCGTAAGACAGGTCATTAAAAACTAAACTGGCATGCGGCCGGACTGACGTGCGTCCCCCGGGCGGCCTTCCGAGCGCGCAAGTATACGGATAAAGCGCCCGCGCGGCAAAACCGTGCTGTCGGAGTCCGGTTTTTTGCGGGGTGCCGCAGTTCAGCGGGGGGAAATCAGCCGGGCAGGCGATGAAAAGTCGGTGATGCCGGCCAGTTCCCGCAGGGCCTCGAGGTTGCCTATTTCGACGCTGTGAGTATTCGGGCGGGAAATCAGGCCCTTGTCGTCGAGGGCCGTAAAGCTGCGGCTGACAGTTTCTTTCTTCAGGCCGAGGAAGTCGGCGATATCCTGCCTGGACATCGGCAACTCAACAATATCATTCGACCCGGCGCTGCCTTCGCTCGACAGGTGGTACTGGCGGCGCATATACAGGATAAACACCGCCAGCCGTTCGACGGCGGTTCTTTGCCCGAGGCTGTAAACCAGGTCCAGCGAGTTCTCGAGTACCCGGAACACCATCTCACGGAAAGTGCGCTCGGCTTGCTGGTTGCCCGCCAGATGCGACTCCAGATGTTCACGGGTGCGCCACAAAACCGTGGAAGGCGTGATGGCCTGCACCGTGAAAAAGTAATTTTCTGTAGCCGTGAGGCCGACAAAATGATCTTTGAACACAAAGCTCATAACCTGCCGCCGGCCGTCCTTGCCAAGCCGGCTTACCATCATGCAACCATCGAGCACGGTAAATACATGACGCGCCTTCTCTCCGGCATGAATCAGCGTTTCGCCGGCTTCGAGTGTGCGTGACGGCGCATCCTTGAAAACTTCAAGGTAAACATCAGCGGTTTGATCGTCGTATTGCACGGCTTACTCGTCTTCTGCGGTTTGTTCGAGCCAGCTCTGCCCGACAGCTAGCTTCGCCAGATAATCGGCGACCAGTTTGTTTGATTCTTCGCCGGGGTGGCCATCAAACCGGTTTACCCACAGCGAAACGTAGTTGTAGTCATTATCACCGTTGTCGAGGGCGCGATACAGCGGTAACAGGTCGAAACAGTCTGCTCCGGCACTGCGACAGGCCTCTAAGACCGCCTCGTGGAGGGGTTCATAGACATAGCCGTCGGTCATGTTCGGCAACAGCATGGGGTGCAGGAACAACGCATAGGGCACACCACCCGCGTTCAGATCTGCGAGCAGGTCATGTATCGGTGCCATCGTGCTGGCGAGTGCCTCCGGATCATCGCCGGCAAAGGGGGCGAGCAAGTAGCTGGAGTAAACGTCACCGGTTCCGTTAATAGCCTGATAAATATTGCGCCACTGGATGTCGACGAGAAAGTACATGGCCGAGTGGAGCATGAGCCAGCTGTGCAACGTGTGGCTGACAACCAATGGCGTCATCCGGGGCGCCCAGCGCAAATCCGAGTTCTCGAAATCGTTGGGGAGCCATTGCACCAGAACAAGGTCGGGCTGCAATGGCAGCACGTAGTCATTAAGGATAATCCGGTGGTCTTCAGTGTTAGCACCCGGCCGGCCGAAGTTGAGGACTTCCGCTTGAAAGCCCTGCGCCTGCAATTGCGCTTCCAGGCGGTTCGAATAGCGTGCCTCAGCGGGTACGCCCTGACCGTATGTAAAAGAATCGCCGATCAGCGCGATGCGGAATACACCGGGCTCGGCAACAGGTGCAATCTCGCGCTCCCTGAAGCGCAATGAGTTACGCGTGACGTGTTCTTTCGACCAGCGTTTGCCGAACCACGTCCGCATGTTCGGCGTACTGGTGAGGTCATTAAATGCGATGCGGGTGCCGAACTCGGCAAGCAGTAGTGCGATTGCGAGGCTGACAAGCAGCAATATGCTGTTTTTCAGAAATGTCACTGCAGGCTGGCCTTTCCTAATGTCTGACGTGCGTTGTGGTGAGACAGAACCGGAGAATTGCTGCATGATACAAGATATTCAGCAAGCGCATTTCAGGCGCATTTGAGGCGGAAACCAGGAGCAACTTTGGCAAGACGCAGATTCAGTCTGACCCGGATAGTGCTGACACCCGCAGCGGTGTTGCTGGCACCTGTGGCGCTTGTGTCCGCAAGCTTCTATACATATTCCAATCTCACCGATGAAACGCTCATCGCGGAGTTGAGTTTTGAGCAGTTGGCCGAGAACCGCTATCTGGTGAACCTGTCGAGTGGCGACTTCTGCAGTGTTGAAGCGTTCGAGATCGAAGGCGACCAATGGCGCCTCGATGCCCGCTTCCTGAAGTGGAAGAACTGGGCAACAGCACTCGGTGCCGAGTCGCGCTACAAGCTCGACCGGATCGAAGGCCGCTACAGCAAAGTTGCCGACCAGAATACTGAACAAGGGCTGTCGCATGATCTGGCTGATGACACGGTGATTGATGTTGTCGACATGTCTGCAGCGCTGGGCAAACTGAATGTCTTTGCCGATGCCAGTTACGGCAGTTCGACGTTCCAGTCGGTCAACCCCGAAGTGATCTACCAGGTGTATAAAACGCCAACGGGGCTCATTACCCGCACACGTGAAGACCCGGGTTTCGCGTTTGAGGGCGACGTTCTGACTATAGATATCAATCACGGCTGCGCCGGCGACCCGGGTGTCTGGGAGTCGTTCGCGGTGTGGGCCAACGACGCCGGCCTTGCACTGAAGTAAGCGATGAATGCTCAGCACTGGCCGGGTGGCTACTCCGAATCCTGCGAACGCAACGGCGCTCCTATTTTCCGCGTGTTGCGTGAAGTGCTTCCGCAGCAAGGGCCTGTGCTTGAAATAGGCAGCGGTACCGGTCAACACGCCTGTGAATTCGCAGCGGCTCTGCCGGGCCTGCAATGGCAAACCAGCGATGTACCGCACGTACTGCCTGCTTTAAAGGCTAATCTTGAGGTGCATGCTGCCGAAAATGTTTTGGCACCGGTGGCACTCGATGTGGCGGGTGACTGGCCCGGGCAGCGGTTTGCAGCCGCGTTCACCGCTAACAGTCTGCATATCATGTCTTGGCAGCATGTTGAGTCATTGTTTGCGGGGCTGCCTGCGGTAATGAACGACACATTCAAGTTGTGTGTCTACGGTCCGTTCAACTATGAGGGCCGGTTCACCAGTGACAGCAACGCACGTTTTGAAGACTGGCTGAAGGCGCGTGATCCGTTAAGCGGTATTCGTGATTTCGAGGCCGTTAATGAACTCGCCGGGAGCGCGGGGCTGGAGTTACTGCATGATGTTGGCATGCCTGCTAACAACAGGCTGCTGGTCTGGCAAAGCCCAGAAGACATAACTGAAGACAATATTGAAGGCGAATAAAGAATGTCTGATGACCGAATAAACAATCTGGAAGAGAAACTCGCACATCAGGAACTGGCTGTGCAGGAACTCAGTGACGAGATATTTCAGCAGCAGCAAGCGCTGGTGCGGCTGGAAGGCATTGTTGTTGAAATGAATGAGCGCCTGAAGTCGTTGTCTGAAAAGTCGGATGGCTCATCTGTAGACGAGGCGCCACCGCACTACTAAGCCTCTTAACTTTTCTTTGCAGCCCGAAACTGTTGCTGTTTTTCTTCCAGTTCCAGCCAGCGTTCCGTCTTAGTTTCCAACTCGGCAGTCTTGCCGTTCAGCGATTCCGTTGCCGCGTTTACTTCCTCCTGGACGCGACTGAAGAAGTCCGGTTCGCCCATCGTGGCCTGTAACGCTCCAATGTCTTTTTCCAAAACTTCAATCTGTTGCGGCAACTCATCCAGTTCGCGCTGTTCTTTGTAGCCGAGTTTTTTCGCGGCCTTCTTCGCACGCCGTGCCGCCTTTCTGGCTGCTGCGTCGGCATCTTCTGTGTCGGATACCGCGAGTTTGCGGCCGTGCCGTAACCATTCGCTGTACCCACCGACGTATTGTTCGACGCGATTACCGTCCTCGAACACCAGAATGCTGGTCACGGTGTTATCCAGAAACTCGCGGTCGTGGCTAACAACAATCAAAGTGCCGGCATATTCAGCGAGCCGGTCTTCGAGTACTTCGAGTGTTTCCACATCGAGGTCATTGGTAGGTTCGTCGAGCACCAGCAGGTTGGTTGGTCTGGTAAACAGTTTTGCCAGCAATAAGCGGTTACGTTCACCGCCGGAAAGAATTTTCACGGGTGTTTTCGAGCGCTTGGGGCTGAACAGAAAGCCTTTCAGGTAGCCGATGACGTGGCGCTGCTTGCCGTTGATCGTGATGTAGTCACTTTTATCAGTGATGTTGGCAGCGACGCTTTTCTCGAGGTCCAGATCACTGCGTAATTGATCGAAGTAACCGACTTCAAGATTGGTGCCAAGTTTCACCACACCCTGTTGGGGTTCGAGTTCGCCTAACAGCAGGCGCAGCAGCGTGCTTTTGCCGACACCGTTGTTGCCGACCAGGCCGATGCGGTCGCCGCGCATGATTTGCAGGGTTAGCCCGTCAATCAGCGGCGCTTCGCCATCGTTCCGGTTGTAGCTGTAATGCAGGCCCTTGGCACGGATGACCTTCTTGCCCGAGGTGTCGGCCTGATCAATCGAGATGTGTGCGCCGGGCCCGACCTTGCGGCGCTGCCCGAACTCATCGCGCATGCTCATCAGTGCACGCTTGCGGCCCTCGTTGCGTTTGCGGCGGGCCTTCACGCCCTGACGCAGCCAGGCTTCCTCTTCCGCCATCTTCTTGTCGAAGCGTGCGTTGGCAGTGGCTTCAGCGTCGAGTGCCTGCTCCTTGAGTTTCAGGTAATTGTCGAAGCTGCCGGGCCAGCTGAGGAGCTTGCCGCGGTCGATCTCGATAATGCGGGTGGCGAGCCGCTGCAGGAAAGCGCGGTCATGTGTAATGAACAGCACACAGCCTTTGTAGGAGCGCACCGTTTTCTCAAGCCACTCGATGGTGTCGATGTCGAGATGGTTGGTCGGTTCATCAAGTAACAAAAGGTCGGGTTTACTGATGAGCGCTTTACCCAGTGCGACACGCCGCCGCCAGCCGCCGGACAACTCCGACATCTTCTTCGCGGAAGGCAACTTCAGTTCGGTGATGACCGTATCGACCCGGTTTTCGATATCCCAGCCCTGTTGCGCATCGATCTGTTGTTGCAGGTCTTCCAGTTCCTTCAGCGTGTGTTTGTCCTGCTCGTGATGAGACAGTTCGTTGTAACGCGCAAGCAATACCTCGAGTTGTGCAAGACCGCTGCGGACGACGTCGCGCACGGTATGGTCCATCGCTGCGGGCAGCGTTTGTTCCAGCTGGCTGATGCGCAGGTTGCCTACCGTCGTGATTTCGCCGGAATCCGGCAGCACCTGACCGGTAATGAGTTTGAACAACGTGGTCTTGCCCGCACCGTTGCGGCCGATCAGGCAGACGCGCTCATTGGCTTCAAGGGCCAACGATGCAGACTCAAGTAACGGGTGGTCGCCGAACTCGAGTGAAATCTCATCTAATCTGATAATCGACATTGGGTAGCGTTATGGGGTGAGGTAATCCGAAGCAGGCGTGATTATCCCCGCTTCTGCCCGCAAGTGACAGATAACTTGCTATTGGGGTGCTGCGGTCGCGTCGAAATCGGGGTTTCGTTCGAAAACCAGTGCCGGTGAGGTTAGCTCACTTTGAATGCCGCCCCGCAGGCCCCTGGACCAGGTGAATGATTTCTGTGCTTTCGGTATCTGATAAACGCGTCGGTAGGCCGTCTTTATAAGCGTGTTGGTGGGCTCGCCATACCAGCCGGTGGTGAGGTAGATGCGGTCGTAGTACTGGCCGCTTATACGTTGTTGTGTTCCTGCGAGATGTTGCTGGTTACCTGTTCTTAGCTCACCATAGGAGTTGGATCTGTCTAAAGGAACGTCGTAGTTGCCGGCTTTAATCAGGAACATTGCGCCATGGTCGACGAGTACCGAGCGGCCGGCTTCCACATCTGCTGTGACTGCATTCTGCAGCGTTGTCGCGTATCGCCAGTAGTCTTCATCCGGCGCCATTTTTTCCGGCGCCATGCTAAGTGCGAGTAATACTCCATAGGCAGGCCAAATGCTTTTTGCCAACAGGCTTGAGCCGGGGCGAGGGTTCTGCAGCATAAAACCGGACATTACCGGAGCCAGCAGCAATGAGACCCAAAGGTCGATGATGATCAGGTTATTAGACAGCCCGACCGCCTTCAGGTAGGCCGAATAAGCAGGTAAAACATCCGCCACACCCAGCGTGGCCCACAATATGAGGTAGGGGCGCAGGGCCTGGTTCGGCCACCATACTTTGAGCAATGCCCATGCTGCTGCAGCAAACAACAACGCCCGATGCGGTGTTAGCAGTAAGTCATCCCATAGGAGGCCGGTGATTTTCCCCCACTCCACAGCATGTTTCGATAGCAGCTCGATGGTGTAGAAACGCGTAAGGTCGGGGAGCAACACCATGCTGACCGATGCGAGCCAGCTAACAGTTGCGATAGCGGTCAGCGTGATTAGTTGCCGTCGGTTCCAGTTACTCATCAAGAGTGCAGCACCCACACCGAAGATGGCTCCTCCGGCAAGTTGTTTAGTCCAGATGCCGATACTCGCGAAAAGGATGGCGAGTATCGCCCGGCTCATAGACTTTTCTTGCAATGCGCGCAGCGTGAGCAAAAAACATAACGAGAAGTGCAGAATGTACAGGTTGTCGGGATGGGGTATGTCGGCAACGAAGTTACGAAAAATAATCAGTGTAAATAACAGAAAGAATGCCGGAATGCTGGTGACAGGATTGAGCTTCTTCTGTGGGTCTGCCAGCAGCGCAAGGCGGTACGCGGATATTGCCGACACCCATGCTGCGCTCAGACCGATAAGTACAGTGATTAACCTGCAATAGCGAATGTCCGTTTCCAGCCCGAAGGGGCTTAGCAACGTATAAGTGATGTACTCAAGCCCCGGCGTATAGACGAAAGAGTTGGCTTGTTCCGGCGGGGAATAAACCGATAGCCCCTGACCCAGCTTAAGCATGTTGGTCATGAACGGGCTTTCGGCCCAGACCAGTATGTCCCATGGAAATATTGCCCGGATGGCTGTCAGATAAAGCATCCAAAGAAATACGGCCGCAAACAGCAGTGTTACCGGCGTCCATGCCCCGGGTCGCTGCCACAGTGGTGTTGTTGTACTTCCTGTACCCATGCTTTTTCTATGACCCTGTATGCCTGACAGAAATTTTAGCATTCCTGTTATATCGGGTCTGTGACACAGGAGCGGGTTGTCTGAACCGGTTGATGCTAAGGCGATGCGCCGCTATCCGGCACCATCACTAAAACGGGGGCGGTTAGCTCACCCTGAAAGCCGCCACGCAAGCCCCGCGCCCGGCCATAGGGTTTTTTTGCCCGGGGAATCTCGAAGAGCACCCTGTAGTTGTCTTTTATGACAGCGGTTGTTTCATCGCCATACCAGGTTGATGCCAGGTAGATACGGTCGTAGTAGTGACCAGCGACGCGCTGGTTTATTCCCGCTAATTGGGTCTGCTTGCCGGCCCGAAGTTCAAGCATTGAGTTGGCGCGGTCCAAAGGAACGTCTGTAGCGCCGGCATTAATCATGTACATCGCGCCGTGATCGACAAGAATACTGCGCCCCGCTTGCACATCTTCATCAACAGCTGTTTGCACCGCCATGCCATAGCGATGGTATTCGCTATCGGGTGTCATCTTTCCGGGCATCAAACTGAGAGTCAGCAAAGCACCGTAAATCAGCCAGCCATGTCTGTGAATAAAAGCTGCTGGCGTTTGTGATGGGGTTGCAGAAGGAGCCTTCAGGAACAATATTTTCGCCAGTACCGGAGCCAGCAAGATGGATAACCAAAGGTCGATAATGATCAGGTTGTTCCATAAGCCAAACGTTTTGATGTAAGCAGAGAATGAAGGCAGAACCTCGGTTACACCGAGTGCGGCCCATAAAATAAGATACGGGCGCAGCGAAATGTTCGGCCACCAGACCTTAATCAACGCCCAGGCAGCACCCGCATACAGCAGCACCCGATGTGGGGTCTGCAATATGTCGAAGATGATCAGGTCGTAAAGCTTTTCCCATTCGACGGTGTGTTTGGACAGCAACTCAACGACGTAGAACCGCATTTGTGCGGGCAGCAACACGGCTACTAAAGAGACCAGTAACGTTGTTGCTGCGACACCGGTGATCACAATGCGTTGCTGCCGGTCCTGAAAGCCTGCGAGCAACGCTATGACAACACCGACTGCAGCACCACCGGCGAGCTGCTTCGCCCACAGGCCTGTGCTGGCGATCATCACCGCGAACAAGGCCTGTTTTAGAGAGCCGCTCTCCAGGGCTTTCAGTGTCAGCAGAAAACACAGACTGAAATGCAGTATGTAGAGATTATCCGGGTGCGGAATATCGGCGGTAAAGTTGCCGAAGATGATCAATGTGAACAGGAAAAAACAGGCAGTAAGCAGTGCAGCAGGTTTGATGCGCTGTTCGGGGCTTTCTGCAGAAGCAATAGTCGCTAGCCGCTGCACAGCTATTGCTATTGTCAGGGCGGCACTAAGACCAATGAAAACGCTTACTGCGCGGCAAAAACGTACGTCGGTTTCAAGACCGAAAGGGCTGAGCAACATGTAAGTGATGTACTCGAGCCCGGGTGTGTAGACGAACGAATTCACTTGCTCCGGCGGCAGGAACAGCGACTGGCCTTGCTGCAGCTTCAGCATGTTGGTCATGAACGGGCTTTCTGCCCAGATCAGGATGTCCCACGGAAACGCTATGCGGGTAGCTGTAACAACCAGCATCCAAGCACAAAAGCTTGCGAGCAAAAGCGTTACAGGAGACCATGCACCGGGTCGTTTCCAGTTAGAAATTGCGCTCCCGATACCCATTCCCCTGATGCCTCTCCGTGGAGGTTGATTCAACGTAGAGCGATTCTAGCACCCGAATGCGCCGGAAGAGCCGAAGTGGTTGCTGCGAACTCTTCGACTCGACGGCTGAACATATCGACAGGCAGCATGTTGTGGCAATTACCGAAAGTAAATCGAAAGATAAGCATTGGCAGGTCTATATTCTCCGTTGCGCAGACAACAGTTTGTATACCGGTGTAACCAATGATATTGAAGCCAGGCTGTTGGCGCACAATAACGGTGCCGGCGCCCGTTATACGCGTGGCCGGCTGCCGGTGAGGCTGTTGTACTCGGAGCCCGCCGCCGGCCGTAGTGAAGCGCAGAAGCGCGAGGCGGCGATCAAGAAATTGTCGCGTGATAAAAAGCAGGCGCTAATTTCAGCTGCCAAATGAAGGAACAGTATTGAACGCAGAGCTTGCCATTAACATCCTCCTATTTGCCGGTGCATTCGCGCTGGTGGTAGCCGGTATGGCCGGTTTATTGCTGCCGGCGATACCGGGTGCACCTTTATTGTTCGGCGGGCTGGTATTGCTGGCATGGGCTGAAGACTTCGAGTACGTCGGTGGCTGGACATTGGGCGTGTTGGCGGCGTTGTCGTTACTTACCTATGTGGTGGACGTGGTCGCTGGCGCATTCGGTGCGAAGAAGTACGGAGCGTCCGGTCGGGCGATGTTCGGTGCAGCGGTCGGTGCAGTCGTCGGTATTTTTTTTGGCTTGATCGGAGTATTTGTCGGGCCGTTTGTCGGGGCTTTGATTGCGGAGTTCAGTCAGCCGGACAAAACGCTCGATGACGCCGGCCGTGCCGGATATGGCGCAACAATAGGCTTGCTGCTGGGCACAGCACTGAAGATGGCGCTGGCATTTACGATGATAGGTATCTACGCGCTGGTCCGGTTTCTGTAATGCGGCTGCTATATATAGTGCTATTCTGCTCTTGTTAGAAATTTACTGAATACAGAATTAATGATCGCAGGGTAATTTTATGAAACTTCGTTTATTGATTATCACCGTGGCCGCGACTCTGTTGGCTGTTAGCGCTTGTGCGCCTGTCGGCTCGGAAGCATGGTGTAAGAACCTGGAAGAAAAGCCGAAGGGCGACTGGACGGCTAACGAGGCGTCCGACTACGCAGCAAACTGCGTATTCTGATCAGCAGCTACGCTTGATGAAACCCGCAGTTTTGTTGGTGACGGCATGGTTGCTTGCCGGCACGGCAACGGCTGCCGACAATGTTGCTACGGAATGCGTTGTCCTACTGCATGGGCTGGCGCGCACAGCCAGTTCGATGCGGCCGGTCGAAAGCTACCTGCAGGACAGGGGCTTTCACGTTGTTAATGTCGATTACCCGTCGACTGATTTCCCGGTAGAAGAGTTGGCTTCACAGGCGTTGCCCCCCGCATTGGAGCAGTGCGGCGCTGCGCAACCCGTGCATTTCGTGACTCATTCGATGGGCGGCATTCTTGTTCGCTATTGGTTGGCTGAGCATGAGATTGCTGGCCTTGGCCGGGTCGTCATGCTGGCGCCGCCTAACCAGGGTTCTGAACTGGTAGACAAGTTGGGTGAGATTCCCGGTTTCTATAAGTTGAACGGCCCTGCCGGTCTGCAGCTTGGCACCGGCGAATCAAGTTTGCCGCGGCAGCTGCCACCAGTGGAATTTCCGTTGGGTGTTATAACCGGAGACGGTTCGTTGAACCCTTTCTACTCCGCAATTATCCCCGGTGATGATGACGGCAAAGTCTCGGTCGAAAGCACCAAGGTGGACGGTATGACGGATTTCTTGCTGGTCGATAACGGCCATACTTTCATCATGCGCGATGCCGATGTGCTCGCGCAGATCGTTTATTTTATTCAATACGGCCGTTTTGAAGCTGGCACCTAACAGGATTGCTAATGACACCCGATGACGTACTCGATTTCTGGTTTGCCGGGGTAACAGAGGATGTTGCCGCTGCCGGCGAACGCATGAGCGTTTGGTTTCAGTCTGACGCCACGTTTGATGCCGAGGTTAACCAACAATTCGCCGCAGCCATTGCGCCTGCTGCGGGGGGTGAGTACTCGGAGTGGGCGCGCAGCGCGCGTGAGTGTCTGGCATTAGTCATTATGCTCGATCAGTTTCCGCGAAACGTCTATCGCGGCTCGGCCGAGGCCTTTAACTACGATGCACTGGCATTGGGGCTGACGATTGTCGGCTTGAAGCTAGGTTATCTGGAAGAGTTAGAACCGATAGAGCAGGTGTTTTTTCTCATGCCCTACCAGCATGTTGAAGACCTGCAAAAGCAACAGGAAGGCTTCGCGTTGTTCGAGCGAATCGCTGCTGAGTCGTCTGCCGAGTGGCAGCCTCTGCTTGGCGGTTGCCGTGATTTCGCAAATGTACACCTGGAGATCATCGAGCAGTTCGGCCGCTTCCCTCATCGCAATGAAGCGCTGAGGCGCCAGTCTACGGAGGCCGAGCAGGCCTACCTGCAACAAGGTGGCGAGAGCTTCGGCCAGAATCGTAATCAGGGCGGTGGTTAGCTATGCCACTTGAAGATTTTATTGCCACGCTGCTTGCCGTAGTGCTTGGCTCGGTTGTGCAGACACTGACCGGGGTCGGCGGCGGCTTTCTGGTCGTGCCGGTCATTGCATTGATTGATATGTCGCTGTTGCCCGGGCCGATGGTGATGGCGAGCATGGTCTTGTCCGGCATCATGATGGTGCGCGAGCGTCATCACATTGACTACAGGAACGTACCGGTGATTCTGTTGGGTATTGTTCCGGGGGCTATGCTCGGTGCGTTGATCCTGTCGCGCGTGAGTCTCGACCACCTGGGTTTGGTGTTCGGTATTGTCGTGCTGATTGCTGTCGTGCTTACGGCACTGTCGTTGCATGTGCCGCTGAACCGGCAAACCGGTTTTATTGCCGGGATGACGGCCGGCGCGATGGGTTCGAGCACCGGCATCGGTGCGCCGGTGCTGGCGGTGTTGTATCAGCACGCAACGGGGCCGCAGATCCGTGGCACGTTGGCACTGTTGTACACGGCCGCTTCGTCATTGATTCTGATTGTGCTGGCCTCGTATGGCCAATTCGGTGTCGCCGAGGTGCGTTCGGCAATCTGGCTAATGCCCGGATTTATAATCGGCTATTTCGCGTCGCAACATCTGACCGCCCGACTGGATGGCGGCACGATTCGCTGGGCCGTGCTCGTTGTCTCCGCAGCCGCGGCATTGGTACTGATTGTGCGCAGTTTGTAGCCGCCCGAAATGCCCTGAAACCCCTTGTATTAAGCCAATACTGTTCGATCTATGGTGGAAAAGTGTCAAGCGGGCGACGGGTTGGCAGGCGCAACCGTCATTTTCTGGTAGGATTGCGCCCCTTCCTGTCCTGAAGCGTTCTGAGCCGCTGATATCACGGCTTTTTTTCAGGTAATCTGAGACTGAATAAACACGCTTTTTGCAGGAGCTTGGATCGGATACGGATCGCCGATGAAGGCGCCGGATACATCCAGAGCATCGTCACTAATTACTAAACAAATCCGGAGAACGAGCAGTGCGCTGGGTGCTGAGTTCTAAAATTCATAAAGCGACCGTAACTCAGGCTGACCCTGATTACGTCGGTAGCATCACCATCGACCGTGACCTTATGGATCACGTTGGCTTGTGGCTGAACGAAAAAGTTCTGATTGCCAGCAACAGTGGTGCCCGTCTCGAAACTTATGTGATTGAAGGCGAGCGTGGCTCGGGCGACATTTGCATGAACGGTCCCGCTGCACATCTCATTAAAGAAGGCGAAGAAATCGTCATCATGGGCTTCCAGCTCACTGACAAAGAGATCGATGCAAAAGTTATCCTGGTCGATGAGGACAACCAGTTCCTCCGTTACCTTGCCGAAACGGCAGGGATGAAAATCGCGAGCGTCAAAGCTTAAGTTATGCCTGCGGGCGACTCTGCCGCACCTGACACCGACGAGCTGCGCCGCGCTGCAATTCTGATCAGCGAATTCATATCCGACACCATTCTTGATCCTCACACCGGGTTTCTTGAACAGTTTGCCGGTGCCGCCCGCTTGGCAACCTCGCGGGACGAGCTCCGTGAATTGCTTGGCCGGCTGTTCGAAACCCTTGAAATGCTTGAGCTTCCGGCAGAACAGATGGCTACCCTTGAGTCATCGTTGGCGGCGACCGGACTGCCTTCTTTGCAGAACCTCCAGACAATTTGCAGCAAAATTTGATTCATACTGCTGAAATAAGTCACGTAAATTAATACACTTCATTGCAGCAAAACGTGATTGGGAGTTTCTATGGTTGCCGTGTTGGCAACAGTGTGTGCGGCTATTTGGGCGTGGTGCTGTCTGTACCTCAGCCTGATCGAGCGCCCGGGCCTGGACCTGCAGCGGAACCAGAAGAGGTTGCGCCACTATCTGGTCATTTCCCGGCAGCTCACACCGCTGCTTATCGGTGTCGTATTCGCCGGTAGCGCACTGGGCATTTATGCCTGGCTGCTGAGCGGTGACAGACTGTTTCTTTATGGCGGTGGTTTGCTAGCTGTAATGTTTCCGCTGAGCTCCATTTTTGTAGTGACCGACAGCCAGCAGGTCATGGAGGTGCAGACAGACGTGTACGGCGAAACAATGAAGGCTGTATTCCGTCGTTGGTTCTATGTGCATATATTGCGCACGGCGTTATCACTCGTCACGCTTGCGTTGTTTATTGTTGCTCTCTGGAGGCTGTGATGACGGCCCTGCTCGATCACATCGGCTTGCCCGTTAGTTCGCTGGAACGCTCGCGCACCCTGTATGAAGCTGCTTTGGCGACGCTGGGCTATAAGGTCGTTAAACAAAGCTCTGCCAGCGTTGGTTTTGGCCGCGATCGCAAGCCGGAACTCACTCTGTTTCAATCCACCCAGGCACCCGCGCCTGCGCATATCGCTTTTGCTGCGTCATCACGTGAGATGGTTGATGCCTTCTATCAGGCGGCTCTGGCCGCCGGCGCTACTGACAACGGCGCGCCCGGGCTGCGCCCTGAATATCACGTGGGCTACTACGGTGCGTTCCTGCTGGACGCTGACGGCAACAACGTCGAAGCCGTGTTTCACGAAGGCGTTATCTGACGAAAGCAGCGACCGGTGGTAGAGCGCTGCCCCCTGTGATGGTCTAATACGACTTATGAAATCTCTAGCGCGCACTCTTTTCTGGTTGCTGGGGCTGCTGTTTTTGGCAGTGGCGACCGTCTCTATCGGCATCCTGTTTTTCTTCGACCCGAACGATTACAAAGCCGACATCGAAGCTGTTGTTGAAGAGCAGACTGGCCGGGATATCACTATCGAGGGTGATCTGGGTCTGTCGGTTTTTCCTTGTTGTGCTGTAGAGCTGGGTCGCACCACGCTCAGTAATCCGGCTGATTTCGGTGGCGGCAATTTTCTCATCTTCGATTCTGCTGCGGTCAGTATCCGCGTGCTGCCGCTGCTATTGGAGCAATCTGTCGAAGTTGGCGCAATCCGCTTGAGCGGTGTGGAGTTATTACTGCAAACCACTCGTAACGGCGAGGTTAACTGGGCATTTGACGCTACCGACGACAGCGCTGGTGCATCTGACACACCGGCCGATGGTGCCGGCGGAGTCAACGGTTTGTCGGTTGCGGGCATTGAGTTTACCGATGGTACCGTGCGTTGGCTTGATGATCAGAGTGATACCGATATCAGCCTGACGGGCCTGAACGTAGTGACCGGCCCGATCGAGCTCGGCGAACCGTTCGATATAGAGGCCGGTTTTCTAATTGCCGGGTTAGCCGAAGGCGTCGACGGTGAGTTCAAACTTGCCGCACGTCCGCAAATAAACGCCGATGGTAGCGGCGCGAATCTCGACAACAGCAGCATAAAGCTGGCGCTTACCGGGGATACTTTGCCTGGCGGCAGGGCCGAGCTCAGTTTCGATATTGGTAAAGCGCAGGCGGGCGGTGGCCGCGAAACATTGAATGCCGACGAAGTTGCACTGACCCTGAGCAGTGGTGACCTCGAACTGACGCTCACCGCAAGCGGCAGTGTGACTGACGCAGGGCCTGATTTTTCAGGCACGCTGACTAGCAATGAGTTTTCGCCGCGCACTGTTTTGGCCGCCGCCGGTAGTGACGTCGTGACACCCGATGCTGAAGCTTTATCGAAAGCCTCGCTAACCGGCAACTGGCTGCTCCGTCAGGATCGATTTGCTTTAACAGAACTGAACGCGGTGCTGGATGACACGCAGCTCAATGGTTGGCTGCGTCTCGACAGCATTGCCAATGCGGCGATTCGCACCGAAATGCAGGTTGATGCGATCAACCTCGACCGCTACATCGCAAGTGACGATGACACTGACGGTGGTGGTGGGGCGTCTAGTGACAGTGCAGCGGAGCCGCTGCCGGTGGAGGCTCTCCGTGGCCTCGACCTGCAGGCGAAGTTCGGCGTCGGTGCAATGATTTTCTCCGAGGCACTGCTGCAGTCTGTGCAAATGACGGTTGTAGCCAAAGACGGGCGGCTGCGAATTAACCCGCTGACCGCGCAACTGTATGACGGATTGATTAATGGCGATATTCAGGTTGATGTCCGGGGGTCCACACCCAAGCTGGCGGTGAACCAGTCATTAACGGGTGTGCAGATAGGCGCGTTTCTGGCTGACACCAGCGATATATCCAATGTGACGGGGCTGTTTGAAACCCGGTTGAATGCCACTGCCACAGGCGACACGCTTGAGGAGTTGATTGCCGGGCTGGATGGCGACCTGCGCTTTGACCTGCAGGATGCTGTCTATCTCGGCCGCGACTTCTGGTATGAATTGCGTGCGCAGAAGGCGAAGCTGTCGGGTAAACCGTTGCCACTCGCCCCTGAAGACCCGAAAACAGAGATCACCGAAGCGCTGGGCAGCGGAGTGATCGAGAACGGCGTGCTGACCAACCGTGATTTCAACATGCAGATTCCGTTTCTGCGGATCAGCGGTGCCGGTCAGGCTGATCTCAATTCCTCCCAACTCGATTACCAGCTGAACGCGAAAGTTATCGGTACCCCCGAGTTTGACGACGGCGAGAATCTGGATGAGCTGAACGGTCTGACGTTGCCGGTGTCTGTGACGGGAGACTTCGATGATCCTGAGATCCGCTTTGATCTAACCAGTGTTATTGCCGGCCTCGCTGCGAAGAAGCTGCAGGAACGTTTACTGAAAAAGTACGGCGGTGTTGAAGAGCCGGCTGCCGAGCCCGCTGAGGGTGAGGGTGTTGATGCCGGTGATACTGCCCCGGAAGCTGAGGTGGATGCCGTCGAACAAGACAACAAGAGCGACAGAGACGCTACCAAGGAACTGCTACGGGAAAGCATCCGCGATTTGTTTTAGTGCTATGCGGCCTTCTGTTGGCCACAGGTGCGACTGCGGCCGAATTGAACCGGCTTGATGTCAGTAAGCGCGACGGTCGGATATTCGTTCAGGCCGAACTGACAATCGAGGGGCGGAGAGATCGTGTCTACGATGCCCTGATCGATTTCAACAGCTTCGACAAATGGTCGCAGCGGTTTAAATACAGTAGCTATATTGAAGATGCGCCGGACGGCCGCCGTCGTGCACGCAATGATATTGAAGGCTGCATCCTGTTTTTCTGCAGAACAGTGAAGCGCGTATTGGTGCTCGACATCGACAAGCCGGCTTACTTACGTGCCACTGCCGAGCCTGAGCTGAGCGATGTGGATTATGGCCGCGAAGAGTGGTGGCTCACTGAAACAGAAGCCGGCACCGATGCGAAAGAGGCTACACGCATTGTTTACGAGCATGAGGTGAAGTTCGGTTTTTGGGTGCCTCCGGTGATCGGTGTCTGGGCGATCAAGCGGGCGCTGCGCCGTGACTCACTCAATGCGGCACAGAGACTCGAAGACATGGTGTATTGATTGAGTAAGCAGCTGTCACAATTGTTGTTGCCCTGGTGGGATGTTCACGGCCGTAAGGATTTGCCGTGGCAGCAGAACCCGACGCCGTATCGTGTCTGGGTATCGGAAGTCATGTTGCAGCAGACTCAGGTCAGCACGGTGGTCGGCTACTACGACCGGTTCATGACCGCTTTCCCTGATGTTGCGACGCTGGCGGCAGCGGATGACGATGCAGTCATGCACTTGTGGACGGGTTTGGGCTATTACAGTCGCGCCCGCAACCTGCATAAAGCGGCCCGCAAAGTTGTTGCTGAATTCGGCGGTGACTTTCCGGACACCCGTGAGGGCTTGGAGTCGCTGCCCGGTATCGGTCGCTCGACCGCCGGCGCTATTCTGTCGTTGGCCATGGGTAAGCGTGCCCCCATCCTTGATGGCAATGCGAAGCGCGTGCTGGCACGTGTGCACGGCGTAGAAGGTTGGCCCGGCAGCACTGCGGTGCTAAAAACGCTCTGGGAAGTCGCAGAAGATGAGACGCCGCATGAGCGTGTTGCGCACTACACGCAGGCAACTATGGATTTAGGTGCAGGCTTGTGCTCCCGGCGAAATCCGCAGTGCGAGGATTGTCCGCTGGTTAAGCAGTGTGTTGCTTGCGCCAAAGGTCTGCAGCATGAGATTCCCGGTAGCAAGCCGAAAAAGGCGAAGCCGCAGAAAGAAACAGTACTCGCAATGTTGGTTAACGAACGCTCGGTGCTGTTGGAGAAGCGCCCCGCTTCGGGCATCTGGGGCGGCTTGTACAGCTTCCCCGAATTGTCTTCTGTCGACGAGGTGTCCGGCTGGTGCGAGCGGGCGACCGGGTTTGTTCCGGACAACCAGCAACTCTGGGATACTGTGAAGCACAGTTTCAGTCATTATGATTTGCAAATGCAGCCTGTGCGCGTTGATGCGACGCGCATAAACGCCCAGATCATGGATGATGACCGCTGGCTCTGGTATAACACCGCAGCCCCGGCAGAAGTCGGGTTGGCAGCTCCGGTTAAAAAATTGCTGCAACGATTTGGAGAAGAGTTATGAGCCGTATGGTGCAGTGTGTGTATTTAAAGCAGGAGGCAGAGGGGCTGGGCCGGCCGGTGTATCCCGGTGAATTGGGCCAGCGGATTTACGACAATGTCTCCAAACAAGCCTGGGGTGAGTGGCTGAAGCATCAGACCATGCTGATCAACGAATACCGTTTGACCCCGATCGAGCCCAAAGCCCGCAAGTTTCTGGAGGAAGAAATGGATAAATTCTTCTTCGGCGAAGGCTCTTCGGCACCGTCCGAATTCGTGCCGGAGTAAGGCCCGGACTAGGTAAACCCCCCGATTTTGGGGTAAATCCTTGACTCTGCAGGGAGTGGCGGGTTTAATTGCCGCCCTGTTGCCCCGGTAGCGGGGTCGCGCAGCGACAAAATGGCCCGGTAGCTCAGTTGGTAGAGCAGCGGATTGAAAATCCGCGTGTCGGTGGTTCGATTCCGCCCCGGGCCACCAT